>Ga0268276_1000848_pt1 | contig 33186 bp, 36 predicted proteins | sample saktaG_4_FD_190145 | JGI IMG/M metagenome (GOLD analysis project Ga0268276, IMG submission 190145) | Saline water microbial communities from Sakinaw Lake, British Columbia, Canada - sak_2010_1_5_45m | ecosystem: Environmental > Aquatic > Non-marine Saline and Alkaline > Saline ...
TTTTGCCAAAGCATTACCTACGGCACGGATAGCATTCTTTTTCCCTAAATACCTGGCGATTAGTTTATAGGTACTGATACTGCCCTTTGGGATCTGATTTACTGCACGCAGTACAGCCTCTTGAAACGCAGAGAGCTGCTTAAAATCCAGGAGATCAAGCGAAAACAAAATATCCGTTCCCCTTAGACGCTGCTTGATATTATTAGCAATAAGGCCAATTTCCCTGCAGGAAGACGATACTAAACTTGGGATTAATTTTGACGCCTGCCTCTCAGAAGCGGATAAAGGTTTTGGAATAAATATTCGCATGACCTTTGGCAAACCATTAAATTTATCCCAGACGATAACCACTGGCCCGAAAGGAGTCGGCCTTACAATCACTTTCTTCATCTTGACCCTGGAAATCTGAAACTCTCATTAACAATTCATTTAAATTTTCCGAAGAAATAAAAAATTATTGACAATAAAACACTGAGGATAATACAGGTAGCTATCGGGAAGTAAAAAGAAAATCTCTCTTTTGAGACGATGACATCTCCGGGCAACCTTCCTAAATGAATATGCAACTTCTGCAATAGAAGCAGCGCTATTCCCGTTATAATAAGGATTGCGCCGGCCAATATAAATAGCTTATAAAGATTATTCATTTATAAGTACATCCTCTTTAAAAATAAACCCCCCGCCATAAAACTTGGCGGAGGGTTTATTTATATTAAACAACAAAGACATTACTTTTTCTTTAATTTCTCCACAAATTCTGAAACGAATTTTCCGGCAATATCTTTACACCCTAGGCCAAAAGCCAAAGCAAGGGCTAAGCCGATTGAACCTAAAATTATAGCCAGGGTTAATTCAGTTATGCTAATTCCGATTTTTAATTGCTCTAATCCTACAAAAATCGCAAAAACGATAACTATTGTTTCAACTACCTGAGATAAAATTTTAGCCTGGCTCAATCCAGCGTTACTAGCTGCAGTTTGAACGATATTTTTCAATATAGTCGATGTAAACATCCCTAAAACCAGAATAAATAGCGCAGCAATAATATTAGGAATATAAAGAACTACCTGGTTTAATAAATCAGCGGCAACGGTTAAACCTATGGCATTTACTGCAACCATAAATGTTATTAACAGCCCCAGCCAATAACAAATTACAGCGATTAAATCAGACAAAGAATAAGTTATTCCGCCTTTACCAAGTAACTTGTCTAATTCAATGCGGCGAGAAATTTCATCAATTTTAACTAGCTTAAGAGCTTTGCCTACAATAGCCTTAATAACCCTAGAAAGCAACCAACCAATGATCAGGATAAGGATCACCAGCAACGCGTTAATCACGAATTGGCTAATCTGAGCCAAAACAGCACGCGCAGGTTCTAATAACACTATTTGCCAACTACTCATATACCCTCCTTTTTTACTGTTGCTATTTGTATAACTCTATCACAACTAACCAGTTAAGTCAAGAATTTTTGGCACAAATTTCAACTATATACGGCCAGAGGGATAGTTAACATCTATTCTAACCATTTCTTTTTCAGTTCAGTATTTATCTTCTGCATCGCTGAGTAAGTTAATTTAAAATCAGCTGGATCTAATCCTGCGGCAGAATTAAACTTATTGTTCTTCTTTCCACAAACAAACTCCTCTATCCCGTTAATCCGCGCATGCAATAACCTGCTGGCCAATTGCACCTGCCTATCATCAGAAACTACAATAATATTGCAGGGACAAGCCGATTCTTCAACTATTTTTTTTATCAATTCGTCGGCTTCAAGTTTGCGCGAAAACATGCAGACTAAACCTTCCCCTTCCGGAATATCATGCCCGGCTGGCGGGTATCCGTCAAAAACAAGTATCGTCCTATTATTTTTACTCCCAGTTAATTTATTTATTTTGATAAAATCGACAAGGCAATGCTGAATATTTACGGCTGGCTTTACCGCTTTAAACCGATGATGATTGATTAGATTGTATGCGTCGATGATGTATTGTAAGGACATAAATTAGCCCTCCGATGGCTCCGTAAAGTACGACAGAAGAAAATGATAGTATCGACATAGCCAAAGCTAATTGTTTTATTACGCCGGCTTTGGCAAAATAAAGAACAAATAGGCCTTCCCTTAAGCCTAAACCACCGGCAGCAATAGGAAGCAAAGTAATCGCTCCAATCATAGGCAAAAAGATGAGAAAATAAATAAAATCTATCCTGACCCCCAAAGAAAGCCCGATAAAATAAACACTAATAGGGTTAATTAGCTGGATAAAAAAAGATACCAACAGATTACCGGCAATCGTTTTCTTACGATAGCGAAAGACATGTATCTCCTGATGCATGTTTTTAATCGTCTCTTTTATTTTTCCTGCTCCCGGAGCGGATAAAAATTTGGTAATCTTAGAATATATAGTATTATTAAATAAAATCAAAAGGACCAGGATTAAGACAAGAGTAATTATAGAAACAGAACTAATAACAACCCTATCTAAAACTAAATTCCTGCCCAAGAAAAGGCTCGGTAGAATTACGCAGACTAAGCCTATATAGCCGCTTAACCTGTCTAAAAATACAGTGGCAATAACTTCTTTTGCCTTTTTAGTATGGTCAGCAAGATCAACTGTCCTGACAAAATCTCCTCCAATAGTGGAAGGCAAAAAGATACTAAAAAATACCCCTCCTGAAAAAGAACTAATTAATCTTTTTAAAGGAATATTGATCCCTGCGGCATTAAGCAACATTCTCCAGCGTAAAAAACCTAGTACATAACTAGCAAATAACACCGCAAAACCTATAGTCAAAAAAAGCTTATCTGTATCTTTTATATCATTAATCAAAGACCTGATATCAATTTTATTAAACTTGAATAGGAAAACCAAAAGTAAAACACTAATACTTATTCTTAATAACAGGACTAACATATCTTTAAGTTTAGCCACTTTACTTAAGCTCTCTTCCTGTTAATTTATGATAAGCATCCAAATATTTTTCTCTTGTTCTTTTAATTATTTCTTCAGGTAATCCTGGGGCAGGAGGAGTTTTATCCCAATCCAAAGTCTCTAGGTAATCACGAACAAATTGTTTATCAAAACTCGGCTGGGAAACTCCCGGCTGGTATTTCTCAAGCGGCCAGAAACGTGAGGAATCCGGAGTAAGCACTTCATCAATAATAATCAACTCATTAGCGTGAATACCGAATTCAAACTTGGTATCAGCAATAATGATCCCTCTCTCTAAGGCATAATCACTGGCAAGCTTATAAACATCTATACTTATTTTTTTTAAACGCTCAGCAGTATCAAAGCCTACGAAATCCTGGACATATTTCTGGTTAATGTTCTGGTCATGCCCAACATCGGCCTTTGTCGATGGAGTAAAAATCGGTTCAGGTAATTTATCCGATTCCTTTAACCCCTTAGGTAAATTAATTCCGCAAATCGACTGTTTTTCCTTATATTCCTTCCAGCCTGAACCAGAAAGATACCCCCTTACTACACATTCTACTGCTAAAGGCTTGGTTTTTAAAACCAGCATCGAGCGGCCGTCTAACTCTGATTTATATTTTTTTAGTTCAGGCGGATACTTATCAATATCTACGCTAACCAGATGGTGGGCGATTATATCCTTGATAAGATCAAACCAGAAAACGGATACATTGGTTAAAACCCTCCCCTTATCCGGTATCCCGCAAGGCAAAACAACATCAAAACAGGAAATACGGTCAGTTGAAATAATCAAAAGCTTATCTCCCAAATCATAAACATCCCTGACCTTGCCTCTGCGAAAGAGTTTTAAATCCTTAAAATCTGTTTTTAACAAAACCTTACTTTCCATATTTTTTAATTCTCTCTAACAATGCATCATGTTCATCCCAGAGCTCTTTGGGCAGGTCTTTTTTAAAAATACTAAAGAATTTATTTATACCTTTTAACTCCTCCAGCCACTCCTCTTTGTTAACCTTAAACAAAGTAGCCATTGTCTCATCAGAAAGTTTAAGCCCGGTCAAATCAATATCAAACGGATAAGGCAGATAGCCAATAGGAGTCTGCATAGCGTTCACTTTATTGCTACAACGGTCTAATATCCATTCTAATATCCTTAGATTTTCACAGAATCCCGGCCATAAAAATTTACCGTCTTTATCAGTCCTAAACCAGTTAACATGGAAAATTTTAGGCGGCTTTGCCATTAGCTTACCCATATTTAACCAATGTTTAAAGTATTCAGCCATATTATAACCGCAAAAAGGTAACATGGCCATTGGGTCGCGACGAACCTGGCCAAGCTTTCCTACCTGCGCCGCGGTTAGCTCTGAACCCATCGTCGCCCCTACAAATACTCCATGTTGCCAATTAAATGATTCGTAAATTAAAGGCGCCACATGCTGGCGCCTCCCGCCAAAAATGATTGCAGAAATCGGAACTCCGTGATGCTGTTCCAGCCTAAATGAGGCCGAAGGACAATTAATAATCGGCGCGGTAAAACGTGCATTAGGATGCGCACCCTTAATTGTCTTACCTTCTGCGTCCAATGTATTTGGTTTCCAAGGGTTACCTTTCCAATCAATTCCTTGAGTAGGGGCTTCTCCATCAGCACCCTCCCACCAAACAGTATTATCATGTTTTAAAAGTACATTTGTATAAATAGTGTTTTTCTTAATCGTTTCCACCATATTTGGATTTGCTCTGGAATTTGTCCCGGGAGCAACTCCAAAAAAACCTGTTTCAGGATTAATCGCCCAAAGCGAACCATCGGAATCCACTCGCATCCAAGAAATATCATCACCTACTGTCCAAATACGGTAACCTTTCCTTCTAAGGCCTTCCGGCGGGACGAGCATCGCTAAGTTTGTTTTACCGCAGGCACTAGGAAAAGCAGCAGCAATATATTCAACATGGCCGTTAGGTTCCTCAATACCCATAATCAGCATATGCTCTGCCATCCACTTCTCTTTTTTTGCTACATAACTGGCAATACGAAGAGAAAGACATTTCTTCCCCAGGAGGACATTTCCGCCGTATCCGGAACCAACACTCCAAATAGTATTATCTTCCGGAAAATGCAGAATTAATCTTTTCTTAATATCTAACTGGGCTTTAGAATGAAGGCATTTAGTAAAATCATCATCTTTTTCAAGCTGCCTTAATACTGCTTGTCCGCAGCGAGTCATAATTAACATATTTAAAACAACATATCGCGAATCAGTCAGCTCGACCCCGATTTTACTAAAAGGCGAACCAACCGGCCCCATAGAAAAAGGAATAACATACATGGTTCTGGCAGCCATAGCGGATTTAAATATTTTTTTTGCTTTTCGATATGCAACTAAAGGCGCCATCCAGTTGTTATTCGGCCCAACATCTTGCTTTTTCTTAGTGCAGATAAAAGTTAAATGCTCTGTACGCGCCACATCATCATGGGCAGTGCGATGCAAGAAACAACCCGGCAGCTTCTCCTGATTTAAACGGATTAATTCACCACTATTGACTGACTCTTTTTCTAAAGCCAGTTTTTGCTCTTCGGAGCCGTCAATCCATACAATGCGCTCTGGCCCACAAAGCTTAACCATTTTATTTACCCAATCAATCAGCTTTTTACTTGTCGTAGGCGTCTTTTTCATTTATTTACCTTTATTTGCTATAAATTTGTAGGCAGAATCAGCTGCCACTGCACCATCTGCGCAGGCACAAACCACTTGATATAACCCTTTTTTACGGCAGTCACCGCAGGCAAATATCCCTTGCGCTGAAGTAACCATATTCTCATCGGCTATTATAAACCCGGTTTCATCAATCTGCAGCTTTCCTTTTAAAAATGTAGTTTCAGGCTCATAACCAATATAAATAAAGACCCCGTCACAATTAAAATCACGAACTTCGCCTTTTAAAAGGCCCTTAATCGTAACTGCTTCTACTTTCTGCGTACCCTTAACCTCTGTAACTATGCTATTTAAAATAAAATTTATTTTTTTATTTTGCTGTAATCTCTCCTGGAGTATTGCTGATGCGCGCAAGTCAGCTCGGCGATGAATTATGTTTACATCAGCCGCAAAACGGCTCAAATAGATTGCTTCTTCAGCGACAGCATTGCCGCCGCCGACAATCACTATTTTCTTGTCTTTAAAAAAGGGGGCGTCGCATGTTGCGCAATAAGAAACACCACGGCCGGTATATTGATCCTCCCCCGGTATATTTAATTTTCTTGGGCGCGCTCCGCTTGCAATAATAATAGCTCCAGCTTCATGACTTGCTTCAGAAAGCTTAACTGTTCTTTCTGCGCAATCTATATCAACCACCTCGCCACTTATAATTTCTACCCCCAATTCTCTAACCTGAGCCTCCAGGCGGCCCATTAGATCGTGCGTAGAAATGCCTCCGGGAAAACCCGGATAGTTTTCGATAGTTTCACTCATGAGTATCCGGCCGCCAACGGACATTTTTTCAATCAATAAAGTATTTAGGCGGCTTCGACCTGCATAGAGGCCAGAAGTCAACCCTGCCGGTCCTGCGCCGATAATAATTAAATCATACTTTGCCATATTATTTTTGAAATTATAGCCGCAATTTACAAGTTTTATCTTTTGTTTTTAGCACTACTAACTTTCTTTTAATACGAATTTTTTCTAAAAATGATGCGTAATCAATAATAAGTTTACCTTTGAGATGGTCAATCTCATGTTGTAAAACACAGGCAAAAAGGTCTTTGGCTTCAATTCTTACCGCATTATTATTTTCATCTTTAGCTTCTACCCAAACTCTCTTTGAACGCTTAACCTTTATACAAATACCCGGGACACTCAGGCAACCCTCAGTAATTGCCTGAAATCCTTCTCTTTTCACAATTCTAGGATTAATTAATTTATAAAGGCCCTCTCCGATATCTACAACAATTAATTGGCTGCTTATACCAATCTGTGGAGCAGCTAAACCAATCCCGGAATCTTCATACATGGACTTAGCCATCTGGCTTAAGATTTCTCGATGTTCTGAAGTAACCTTTCCAACTGGCTTGGCTTTTTTCCTTAAAACAGGGTCACCGAATACTTTAATCTTTGATTTGGTTTCTTGCATTTACTTTAATAATTTTAGGTTTAATAGTTTTTGCCTCTTTGTCTTCAAGTAAAACATATGAAACGATTATTACCTGATCACCGGTACATGCGCCGCGGGCAGCAGGCCCATTCAAACAAACAATCCCACTGCCGGACTTGCCTTTAATTACATAAGTCTCAAGGCGCAAACCATTATTCAAATTCAACACTTCTACTTTTTCATTTTCCAAAATATCAGCCGCCCTGATTAAATCTTCGTCAAGAGTAATACTGCCTTCATAATAAAGATTAGCTTCAGTTACCGTTGCCCTATGAATTTTTGATTTCAGCATAGTCCTTAACATATCAGTTTCTCCTTAATGAGTGCATAACTTGGGTGAGTGAAACAAACTTAAGTTATGCGCGCCAATCCATCACCTGTATCCTTTATCAAACGCGGTCTTTGCAAGCTAGGTGAACAAGGATGAATCCTGCTAACTGCAAACAATTTTCTTCAAAACTTACGAAACAGTTACTTACGATAATCTAATTAATTTATAAGCCTGCTGAGCAATCATGAGTTCTTCATTTGTAGGAATTACCAAAATCTTTGGTTTTTTCCCTAGACAATCAAATAACCCACGGCAGACTTTTTCTCGAATTCCGGCTTGATTTTCTCCGATTCCCGCCGTAAATATCAAGGCATCAAGCCCGCGCAAGACCGCCATATAAGCACCGATATATTTTCTAATCCGGTAAACAAAAATATCTACCGCCAGCTTAGCTCTCCTATTTCCTTCAGCTGCTTTTTGTTCGAGTAAACGCATATCGTTACTAATGCCGGATATTCCTTTTAAGCCGCTTTCTTTATTCAAAATATAGTCCATTTGTTTTGTATCTAATCTCCTCTTGTGCATAATATGCGTAATTAATGCAGGATCGATATCCCCGCAACGCGTGCCCATAACTAAACCTTCCAGAGGAGTAAACCCCATGCTTGTATCCACGGATTTTCCCTTCTCAATAGCGGTTATACTGCTGCCGTTGCCTAAATGACAAGTAATTAATTTTAATTTATTAAGCGGCCTTTTTAAGATACGGCTGGCCTCTAAGGCAACATACTCATGGCTTGTGCCATGAAACCCATATTTCCTGATACCTGATTTTAGATAGTAATCATACGGCAGTCCGTATATAAAAGCATGCTCCGGAAGGCTTTGGTGAAATGCTGTGTCAAAAACAGCGACTTGTTTTATTTTAGGTAAAAGTTTCTGGCATGCCATTATCCCGGATAAATTAGCCGGATTATGCAAAGGAGCGATCTCGCAACACTTTTTAATTTCCTTAATTACATTCTGATCAACGATAACCGGTTTTTTGAATTTCTCAGCACCATGCACTACGCGATGCCCCACTACTTGGACAAGCTTAATTTCATCCAGTATAATTTTTAAGCCGGAATAATGATCGCTAAATTTTGAGCCTTCTTCGCCTATATGATCGATTTCGCCCTTGGAAACCAAGCGCGCAGTCGGCATATCAAAAAGTTTATATTTAATTGAAGAACTTCCGCTGTTAATTACCAGTATTCTCATTATTGTGCCCTTACTGCTGTAACTGCCACACTATCGACAATATCTTCAGCAAAACAACCGCGCGATAGATCGCTGGCTGGTTTATTTAAACCTAAAAATAACGGGCCTATTGCCCGACAGCCGCTTAAGCGCTGAACAAGTTTATAACTAATATTGCCAGCCTCTAGGTTCGGAAAAATCAGTACATTGGCTTTTCCATTAATAGGGCTATCCGGGCATTTTATTTCAGCAACCTCCGGGACAATAGCCGCATCCCCTTGCATTTCTCCATCAGCCAATATTGATGGCGAAAGAGTTTTAAGTAAAATCAAGGCCTCAGAAATTTTTTCTGCAGATCTAGTCCTAGCTGAGCCTTTAGTTGAATAACTCAAAAAGGCAACCCTAGGAGTAATATTTAATACTTTAGCAGCTAATTCCGCGGCAGTAAAGGCAATACAGGATAATTGACGCGCATTAGGATCAGGAATCACTCCGCAATCTGCAAATATAAACGTCCCATTATCGCCATACTGGCAATCTGGGACATCCATAATAAAACAGCTTGAGGCAATAGTAAAACGTTCATCTAAACCGATGCAACGAATACAGGCTCTGGCTACATCGGCAGTAGTATGCACCGCTCCGGCTACTAAACCATCGGCATTGCCTTCCCGTGTCATCATCGCCGCATAATAAAGATTATCGGAAAAAAGCTTTTTTACCGTATCTAAATCGATATCCTTAGATTGATAAAGCTCGTAATATTGCTGGATATATTTTTCTTTCTGATTTTTATCAATCATTTCAGGAGTCAAAACTATCACCTTAGCCAAAGCTTCCTTGCGAATAATCTCTGCTGCTTCCAGGGTACGGGCATCATCATATTCCGGCAGAACGATTGTCTTTATTTTTCCTGCCGCATTCTTACGAATTTTGTCTATAGCATTCATTCTAAATCCCTTTCAAAATTTTTTTGAAATCTACATTTTCCTTAATTAATTTTACAACTGCATTAATCTTATCTTTATCGCATGTCCTGATTTTTACTGTTATATCGTGCACGCAGGTTGCCACATCATAAGTATCTGATTTAGCAAGCAAGACTGGAATCTGGGCTTTAGTCAAAAGCTCCATAATTGCCGCCTGCGGAGTTATACCGCATGTCAAAACTATGCCACAAATTTTTAATTTCGTATTGGCGCTGTCGCGGAAACAATTAAGGGCAATCATAATCATGTCTTCCCTATCACCGGGAGTAATCATAAGGCTATCTTCGCTGATATAACGCTGGGCATCGCGCGGCTCCATTGCCGCAACAATTACCTTAGCCACAGACCGCTCTAAATATTCCTTTCCGCAAAGAACTTGAAAATCTGTTTCCTCTAAAATCTGCTCTATGGTAGGCCTTGCAAGCATTGGATCATAAGGCAGGACACCCAATACATCGACTCCTTTTCTTTCCAAGCCTTTTCTGACTAAACGGCTAATCTTATCAAATTTATTCGGCAAAACCTTATTTACAATCACACCTAAAACCTTAACTCCCTCTTTTTCAAAAAGAGCCTTATTTAAGATAATTTCATCAATCGGCCGACCAATTCCACCTGAAGAAATAATAATTACCTTGGCACCTAAAAGTTTTGCCACTGTGGCATTAGAATGATCAAATACCGAACCCACTCCGGCATGCCCCGTTCCTTCGATTACCACTAACTCCTGTTTTTTTGAAATCCTGCGGAAAGAATCCTTGATTTGATTAGAAATGTTGTTTTTATCCGGCTTTGTAATATATTTTTCAGTAAATCCTTTTTCCACTGCAATCGGGCTCATATCTTTAAGCCCGCATTTTATTCCGCAGACCTCCTCAATAAGGATAGAATCTTCATCGATCTTCTGGCCCTCCTCCTGAAGGTAACGCTGGCCAATGGGCTTAATAAAACCAACTTTGCCGAATTTCTCCTGTAAATTCCGAATTATCCCCAAAGAAACAGTGGTCTTACCGTCATTCTGTTTGGTAGCGGCAATAAAAATTTTACGCATCAGAGATTTTCTTCTATTTTATGTTTTAAGTCGAGTCTGCTAACTACACCTACCAGCTGGCTCATAATCTTACCTTTTTTGAAAAATATAATTGTCGGTATCGACATTATTCCGTATTGAGTGGCAACTTTAGAATTCGCATCAACGTCCACTTTTCCAATTTTCATCTTACCAGCGTATTCCTTGGCCAACTCCTCAATTAGAGGTGCAATCATTTTACAAGGGCCGCACCAGGCAGCCCAAAAATCAACCAAAACCGGCAGGTCTGACTCCAATACTTCTTTCTTAAAATTAGCATCCGTAAAATGTAGCGTACTCATTCTTTAATCCTTCGCCTAAAATGGGTTAATAAAATTGGTAGGTTTCATTAAATTAACACAAACGCCTGTCAAATGCAAGAAAAAAGTCGAAACTGTTTCCTGCATGCCTCCTGCCTGACGGCAGTCAGGACAGACAGGCGCAGCTAATCGGGAAACGGAGCATTACTGGGAAGATATTTAACTTTACGCCTTAGGCGCAAGTTGCCGTAATTGCTCCGAATAATATCCGGCTGTAAGTGAATCTAAGGAAGCTGTTAATTCTTCAAGTTTTAACTGTTTATCAAACCTTTTATTCCTATCCTCAATAGCCAAATTATCCAATTCAGATTTTACTCTCAAGCGTTCAAAATAAAGTTTGTTTACCTGATCTAATATATCATCCCGCAGCTCGACCATGAGTTTTGAACGAACATCAATACTTGTCTGCGCATCGTTCCAAATCAAATCACCAAAATCCCAAGATAAAGAAACATCCCAATCAATGCTATCCTGGCCTCGCCGTAAAGTGTCATCATCAGTTTTAGTAGTTGAGCCGCCTTCCCAATGCCATAAATCAGTTGAATTACGATCTAAGCCAATGCTAACTTTAGGCAATAATGATTTTTTTGCTGCCTTTTTCCTCCACCCAGATATCTTTTCAGGGCTTACTTCAGCGTATTTTATCGCTGCTTCCTGCACATCCCTTATCTTTGGTTCATACTTAAGATACTCCCGCATCAAAGAATGGCTCGAGGGAGAAGAAAAATTTTTCAGGTTAGCTTTAAATATCCCCCTCTCTCCCGTAATGTAAATATTAGATTTATTGTCCAAAGTAAGATAACTTAATTTACTCTCGGCCAACCCAAAAGAGACTTCTTCCCAATGTGAATTATCGTAGGAAAACACTCCTGATTGGCTAAGCGCAAAAATCTGGGAATTTTCTGACATACATAACATCTTCACATCACGATTTAACAAGCCATATTCGTTTATCTTCTCCCAGCTCTTACCCTGGTCTAAACTTTTATAAATGCCCTTTGCGCTAGAGAGATATAATAGATTAATATTATTAATACCTGCTTTTACAAAACGAAGCTCGGATTCTTTCTCCGGGGCACTCTCTTCATCGCTTACCGATTCATCGTTAGGGCGTTCCAAAGAATAAGTTATATAGATCTTCTCCCAATTCTTACCGTTATCTACTGACTTAAATGCCCCATTTACAGCAGCTAAATAAATAACCGAATTTTGTCGCAACGCAGCATCAATATTAAGTACGGCCTCTTTACCTATTCCTGCCTCCTCCTTATGCCAGCTTCTGCCACTATCGTAACTAATAAAGAGCCCGGTTTTTGTGCCGACAAATATAGCTTGCGAAGTATTAAACACAGACCTACATTGATTCTCTAAATTATTCTTTCCTCTAAAAATCCTTTCCCAGCGGCCGCCTAAATTATTACTCCGATACAAACCATTATCTGTAGCTGCATAAATTACGTTATAATTAATAGCGTCCATCGCCAAGGCATTGATATTACGCATCCGGCCCCTTATAGTCAATACACTGCGCCAACTCTTTCCAGCATTATCAGTTTTTAATAAATTCCCCATAGACCCTGCAAAGATAATTTTATTATCAAATGGATTAACTAAAACCACCTGAATATTAAGATTACCTCTGCCAATATCCTCCCAAACCAATTCCTGCGCCAGTAGAACATTGCTCGTAATGCTCAACCAAACTATAATAAAACTAAACACTTTATACATTTCGCCACCTCCTACAATAATTGACGTAAGAGATTAAAAAATCTAACTAAAAAAAATAAAATAAAAAAGGACGCTTCCTTTTTTAAAGGGAATCGTCCAATTTTTCTTTTACTTTAATCCTTAGCGTAAAATTGCAAAATGCAGCAAAGACCCAACAATTATACCGATTAGAGCCATAACTGAGGTTGCCTTAAGTAGGCCTTTTAAACCTAATTCTTTAGCTAAGACAAAAAATGTAGCTACACAGGGAAAAGATATTGCCAATAGCGTTGCAGCAATAAATAACTGATTCGCAGTCAAGCTAAGCGGCATCAACATGCCCACCGCAACATCTTTCCTTAAGAATCCGATAGATAAAGCAACCACCGCTTCCTTGGGCAAACCAAACAAACCATGGATTAGAGGCGCAAAAATACCAGTTACAAAATCGAATAGCCTAAAATACAATAGAATATTGATAAACAATACCCCCAACAACACAACCGGCATTGCTTCTATCAAAAACCCTCTGATACGAAAATACAATTTTTTCCACAGCATAAGTAATGGGGGAAATCTATAAGGAGGGATCTCAAGTAAGAATTCCGGGCTATAACCGGTTAAAGTACGGTTTAAGATTATTCCCAAAATTATAATTAAAGAAAATAATACTAAATATACTCCAACCACATAAAACCCCCCGAATTTTCCTAATAGGCCAAATATCATCGCTTGCAGGGGAACGCAAGGCACACCAATAGAAATAATCGTTGAGGCAATGAACCTTTCACGTTTTGACTCCAACACACGAGTAGATAAAATTCCTGGGACATTGCAGCCAAAACCTAAAAGTACGGGTATTACCGCATAACCGTGCAGTCCTAAACGATGCAAAAAATTATCCAATAATATTGCAAGACGCGGCAAGTATCCGATATCCTCCAAAAGGCTTAAAATAAAATAAAATGAGACAACATATGGCAAAACCATTCCCAGCTCAATATAAGGAGCAGTGGTCAAAACTCCCAAAGATTGCTTAAAATCAATCTTGCCGTTAATTAAATCGCCGATCAACAGATGAAACCAAAAACCTTTTTCCTGCCACTGAGAAGTAAGATTTTCTAAAATAGGCTGGTAAAAATTCAGAAAAATCGGGTCGGTTATATTATTAATAATTCCTTCACCGATAAAACGCACAAATTTAAATGCGGCATAAATAACCCCCATTGCCATAATCAATCCGGTTATCGGCCGTACTGATGCATCTTCCAAAATTTCCCTAAGATTATGATGTCGGTGCTCCAAATGCTGGGTCTGCTCAACGATTTTACCGATTTCTAACCAACGCTCCTGATGTGTAAGCCTGCCCCTTAAAGAAGGCCTTGCCTCCTTTATCCTCTGGATTAGAAATTTTATACCTGCACCCGTTACTGCGCAGGTTGAAATAACAGGCGCTTTTAGTAACTCCTCAAGCCTTCCGACATCGATATGGATACCCCGGTGGCCGGCATCATCGCACATATTCATACAAATAATTACCGGAAATCCTTCTTCAATTAGCTGCAAGGTTAGGAGGAGATTTCTTTCTAGATTAGTAGAATCAATAATATTAATTACAGCAATCTCTTCCCTAGGAAGCTCATTCAATAAAGATACTGCTACTTCTTCAGCAGAAGAACTAGGCTCTAATGAATAAGTGCCCGGTAAATCTACAACTTCAACCTTATCATTATCAAGCCTTAAGTATCCCTTAGCAATCTCAACAGTTGTACCCGGGTAATTAGAAGAGATTACCTGGACTCCGGTAAGACGCGAAAATACAACGCTTTTACCGACATTTGGATTACCAATTAAATAAATCTTCTTTATCATTATCTTTCTACGATTATTTTTGCCGCAACACCATGGCCTAAAGCTAGAATACTCCTGCCAACCTTAATTACTACCGGCCCCCTTAATCCTATATGACTTAATTTGACGACTTCTTTACCTTTATAAACACCCATACTCATAAGCCTTTTTTCTAAATTAGTACCGGCTGCAATTTCCAGAATTTTTACTTTTTCATTTTCCTTAATTTGTAACAATGATATTTTTTTCATCAATAATGCATCCTTATGCAGTCAATCGTTTATTTTTTTAAACACCTATAAAGAATAAGTTTACCATACTCCAAATCTTTAACCAAGAAGAAATAAACTTTCAAGGCTTATTAATAACAAAATCTAACACCAAATCCGCTTGTTTTGCCGCGGCGATGTTTACACGCGGGGATAAAGCCGGTTTTTCGCTTATATCAGATTTTAAATCACCGACTATCACAAGCCTATTCTTTATTCTATGCACTTTAATATCGTCACTTAAACCAATTCCTCCAACCCCGGATGCTGCTACCACAAATTTGCCTAAACCGAGCAAAGTCTCTACAAGCATACTTTTATAATCCGGCTGATCAAGGCATTCAACAATAACGCTGCAGTCGCCGAATAACTCTCCTACATTAGCCCTAACAATTTTTTTATTAACTACCCTAAGTTCAAGATCCGGATTTATCTTGATCAGATTAGCCTTAAGCGCATCTACCTTATCCATCCCCACTTGATCCAAAAAATAAAACTGCCGGTCTAAATTTGAAGTCTCAACTTTATCAAAATCCACAATGGTTAACTTCTTAAAACCTACTCTCACAAGATTCAAGGCACAGTTTGAACCTAATCCACCTAAGCCCGCCAAACCAATTTTTGCGGATTGAATTTTTTTGAAATTATCCTTGCCTATTTTTTTAATAAGATTTTCGTAAAATGAATTCATTTCACATATCCAGCCAATCCTTAAAGACAGGCTGGTATCCTTTTTTTTCAAGCATACCTTTAATCTCATCCACGCTTCTTTGATCCTGAATCTCAAATTGTGAAGATTTCTGCCCTTGCTTTTGGTAAAGTGTATGCCCTCCAACAACCGTAGTAGAACCGGCGGATATTTTTGTAATACCAAGCGGAATAAGGTTTCCCCTAAAAACCGGATTCTCGCGAGTTGACAACGCAATGCCTATCCGGGGTAAAAACATCCTAAGAGCTAAAATTATCTGGGCAAGATTTTTGTCGCTTACTTGATTAACTGGTTTAAAACCGCCAACCTGCGGTTGGACCCTGGGAACGGATATCCCTATCTCTACATCCGGATACTTGTCCTGAAGGTATTTCGCATGTAACCCAAGAAATAACACTTCCCTTCTCCAATCTCCTAAACCAAGTAAAACTCCAATAGAGATATTTCTCATCCTGCTTTTTGCGCCTCTTTCAGGAGCATCCAGCCTGAATTTATAATCTTTTTTTGGGCCGCAAATATGCATTTGGGCATAGAGCCGTTCATCATAGACCTCCTGATAAATTGTCAAACCATCTACCCCTAGCACAACAAGCTCGGCGTATTCATTCTCACTCAAAGGATAAATTTCAATAGATATAGATGAAAAATGTTTTTTTAATACCCTCACACAATCCTTTATGTAGCTAACTGGACTTTTAACCCGGGACTCTCCGGTTAAAATTAAAATATGCTTTAATCCCGAAGACCGAATATATTGAGCTTCTTTTTCTACCTCTTCCAGGCTAAGCCTCCTTCTTCCGATAGTATTATTTAAATTAAAACCGCAATAGATGCAGGAATTATCGCAATAGTTTGATAAATACATCGGGGTATAAAGCTGAATAGTATTGCCGAAATTTTGCCTGGTTATCGCATGCGCTTTTTGAGCCATAGCTTCCAAACAATTTTCAGCTTGCAGAGAAAGAAGGGAAATAAACTGATCTATATCAAGATGTTCTCTTTCTAAAACAGTTTGGATAGAAATAGGCGAGTTAACGCTAAAAATTTTCTCTAAATCAAGGCCTTTATATTGCAGGTAAATATCATAAAAACTCATTTTTTATCTCTTAAAAATCCCGTAAGCGGGCTTGAAGCACTGGCGATTTTTCCTCTTGCAGGAATTCCTGATAAATAAGCAAGTCTGCCTGCGCAAACTGCTTTACTAAATGCTTGCGCCATATTTACCGGTTCATCAGAAACAGCGATAGCAGTATTAACTAAAACAGCAGCTGCCCCTAACTCCATACACTCACAAGCTTCCGAAGGTTTTCCTAAACCTGCATCAACTATAATCGGCAAATTGATCTCATTAATCATTATTTCAATAAGTTCACGTGTTTTAACTCCCCTATTACTACCTATCGGAGAACCTAATGGCATAACCGCGGCTGCACCTGCTTCAGCCATTCTTCTGGCTATAGATAAATCCGGGCTCATATAAGGAAAAACTACGAAACCTTCCTTAACTAAAATCTCAACTGCCTTAAGCGTTTCTAAATTATCAGGAAGCAGGTATTTATTATCGCGAATTACTTCTATTTTAATCCAATTCCCTGCGCCAGCTGCTTTAGCAAGCCGAGCAATACGTACTGCCTCATCGGCATTCCTGGCACCGGAAGTATTTATCATTATCTGAGAAGATTTCGGGATATAATCTATGATATTCTCTGTTTTGGAATCGGCATCAACCCTTCTTAAAGCAACCGTAGCAACTTCCACTTTAGCAACCTCCAAAGCCCGCTTCATTATTGCGAAGCTTTCGAACTTTCCTGTCCCGATAAAAAGCCTATTGCTTAATTTCTTACCTGCTAAGACCAAAAAATCTTCCATAGTTATCCTCCGCCAACAAAACTTACAATCTCAATAGTATCATTCTCTTTCAAGGCTATATTCTGCCATTGGTGTTGTGGCAGAATACGAGAATTATGCTCAACAACAAGATTGTTCGCAGGCAAACCTTTGCTTAATATGAGCTCAGCGAGATTTAATTGCATTTTAACCTCTTCAGGTTTGCCGTTTATGGTTATAATCATAAATTGTTCCTTATGTTTTTATCTCACTAATCCGTCTTGCTTAAAAAACAGGTGTGCCGCTTCCTGCGGAATTAGACCCGACTTAAAAGGATTGGCCGGTGTGCCGCTATCTGCGGCAATAAAAAACCCTTATGCCAATACATAAGGGTAAAAAATTCTTCCCTACGCTGGCATTATCCAGATCAGGTACAAGGGTAATCTGCTTATCACGCAGAACTCTCAGGCCGCTTTAGCAACCTCCCCTTTCATTTATTAGAACATATTTAAAATAAAGATCAATAGATAATTCTTTTAATGGGGAGGGCAATGATATCAATAGCGATAAAAAAAATTAATGGCTTTAAGGAAAAACTCATATATTAAATATACCTTATTATCATATAAGTAACAATGCCTCTAACCAAAGAATTTCTCGCCTTTAGCCCAATTTTCCCCGTTTACCTCATCAATTACCAGATAAAGGCTATCTTTAGGTTTTCCCGCTACTTTTAAGATTGTTTCAGAAAATTCCGTAGCGATCTTTTCCTTCTGCGCTTTACTAAGCCTTCCTACCAATTTAAGATTAATATATGGCATATACCCTCCTACGTAAGATACGCTTACCAGCTCCTCCAATAAAACCGGGTACTACTTTGAAATCAAGAATATCCCTGTTTGCGCAAATAAATTAGGTAAAAACGGAATCTTTTTTCTCTGCCCGATACAAACGCTACGCTCAATATTAATTCCTTTTAAACGGCAGTAATTCTTAAAATCGGATATGCTTAAAAAATGCAGATTTGGCGTCTCATACCATTGATAAGGAAGCGCCCCGGTTACAGGGCTCCTGCCTTGGAAAAACATCTGTAACCTTGATTTGTAATGCGTAAAGTTAGGAAAACCCACAATTACCTTTTTTCCTACCCGCAAAGCATCAATAAGCACCTTATCTACGTGAAGAATCTGCTGCAGGCTTTGATTAAGTATCACATAATCAAAAGATTTATCGTTAAATTCAGCCAGGCCGCTATCAACATCACCATGAAAAACATTTAATCCTTTAGCCACGCACTTATAAATTTCCTGTTCGTCAATTTCAATACCCTGAACGCGGGCTTTTCTCTCCTTAATCAAAAGGAATAGAAGGTCCCCGTTTCCGCAACCTAAGTCTAAAACAGTAGATTGCGGCCTAATCAAATCCAATATAACCGCATGGTCCAATTGAATATCTTTACGCGCCATATTCACCAGTCACCTCATAAGCATAAAAAACTTTTTTAAGAAAATGCCTGATTAGATGAGACTCTTCTTCAACTTCTAGAAGAAAAGCATCATGTCCATAAGTTGAATCAATTTCACAATAAGTGGTCTCAACTCCAGCGAGCTTACAAGCCTTGACTATCTCCTTAGACTGATACGCCGGATACAGCCAGTCAGACTTAAAAGAAATAACCAGAACCTTAACCAAACTACCCTGTAACGCTTCCTGCAAGGGCCGGCCGCCTGAAGCGTCAAAATTATCCATCGCCTTAGTAATGTAAAGATAAGAATTAGCGTCAAAGCGTTTCACGAAATTATCGCTGCGATAACGCAAATACCCCTCTACTTCAAAATCAGCGGTGAATTTGAACGGTTCTGCTCCATCCTTCTTAGCCCGGCCGAATTTCTCCGCCATTGATTTATCACTCATATAAGTAATATGGCCGATCATCCTAGCTACCGCTAAACCTTTAGTCGGAGCTACGCCTTCATAATAATTACCGGACTTCCAATACGCATCAGCCATAATTGACTGCCTACCAACTTCATTGAAAGCAATCTGTTGCGGAGAATGTTTAATGGTTGTAGCAATCGGTACTGCGCTTCGTAAATTCTGCGGATAATTCACCAGCCAAGATAAAACCTGTTGTCCCCCCATTGAACCGCCAACCACCGAGAGCAACTTCTCTACCCCTAAATGATCAACCAAACGCTTTTGGGCATTAACTATATCGTTAATAGTAATCAATGGAAAATCCAAAGCATACGGTTTAGCTGTTTTAGGGTTAATACTTGACGGTCCGGTTGACCCCTTACATCCACCCAAAATGTTAGAACAAATAACAAAATATTTATCAGTATCAAAAGCCTTTTGCGGCCCGATAAATTCATCCCACCAACCAGGATTATCCTTGCCTTCATGTATGCCAGCTGCATGCGCGTCGCCGGAAAGGGCGTGCACAATAAGAACAGCATTAGATTTTTCTTTATTTAAAAAACCATAAGTCTCATAAGCCAAAGTAACCGGCCCAAACTTCTCCCCGCTCTCAAGCTTAAGCGAATCAAAGGTAAAAACTTGAGTCTGCACAATTCCTACGCTATCTTTCCTTATTATTTTATCTTTAGTCATACCTTTACCTCTTGAAAAAGCCAAGTAGTTAAATACCGTTCGCCAGTATCAGGTAAGATAGCTACAATAACTTTCCCTTTATTTTCTTTACGTTTAGCAACTTCTAGTGCTGCCCATAAAGCTGCTCCACTTGAAATACCCGCAAGAATTCCTTCTGATTTTGCCAGGGTACGAGCAATAATTCCCGCATCATCATTGGTGACACGAATAACTTCATCTATAACGCTCCGGTTAAGAACCTGCGGGATAAATCCTGCACCAATCCCCTGAATTTTATGTGGCCCAGCAGCGCCACCGGATAGAACCGGTGAGGCATCAGGCTCAACCGCAATTGCTTTAAAACTAGGTTTTCTCTTTTTAATTGCTTCTGATATTCCGCTAATTGTTCCTCCCGTGCCAACTCCAGCAACTAGAATATCAACTTTTCCGTCAGTATCTTTCCAGATTTCCTCAGCAGTAGTCTTACGGTGTATTTCAGGATTAGCCGGATTATTAAACTGCTGCAAAATAATCGAATCAGGAGTCTCTTTAACCAATTCCTCGGCTTTTTTTACTGCCCCTTTCATCCCTTCTGCACCGGGAGTTAAAACTAACTTCGCTCCTAAGATCGCTAAAAGCTGCCTTCTTTCTATGCTCATCGTATCAGGCATAGTCAGAATTAATTTATAGCCTTTGGAGGCGGCAACAAATGCTAAAGCAACCCCGGTATTACCGCTGGTCGGCTCAATAATCGTGGTATTTTTCTTAAATAACCCTCTTTTCTCTGCGTCCTCAATCATCGCTACACCAATCCGGTCCTTAACACTCGAAAGAGGATTAAATGATTCCAATTTTACTAATACCGTAGCTCCAAGACCCTCAGTAATATGGTTTAATTTAACTAAAGGGGTATTGCCAACTGTTTTTGTAATATCAGCAAATATTTTACTCATATTATTCTCTTTGCCTACAAGGACACACCCGCTTAACACCTAATAAACACGGAATGCCAATGAATATATTTTACGCTTTTCCTAGCGATTGTTCAATGTCAGAAATTATATCATCGATATGCTCAAGGCCTATCGATAAACGGATAAAATCCGGCGTTACTCCGGTAGCTAATTGCTCCTGGCTAGATAGCTGCTGATGAGTAGTTGTAGCCGGATGAATCGCTAAACTTTTTGCATCTCCGACATTAGCAAGATGAGAAATCAGCTCCAAAGAATCGATGAACTTTTTCCCGGCTTCCAAACCACCCTTAATTCCAAAACCTAAAATTGCCCCTGACCCTTTATGTAAATATCTTTTTACTCTTTCCTTTTCCGGGCTATCATCTAAACCAGGATAATTGACCCAGCTTACTTTCGGATGCTTCTTCAAATATTTTGCTACAGCAAAAGCATTTTCAGAATGCCTGGGCATCCTCAAATGCAGAGTCTCAAGTCCCTGTAAAAATAAAAAGGAATTAAATGGCGAAACTGCAGGGCCTAAATCACGCAAGAGAGTAACTCGAGCTTTAATAATATAGGCAATATTTCCAAGCGGTTTAAGTGCTTCGACAAAATTAATTCCATGATAGCTTGGATCTGGACCGAAAATTAAAGGGAACTTGCCAAGTGTCCAGTCAAATTTCCCGGAATCAACAATTACTCCGCCTAAGCTTGTTCCGTGGCCGCCGATAAACTTGGTTGCCGAATAGACCACAATATCTACCCCGTAATCAATCGGCCTTAATAAATATGGTGACACCGTATTATCCAAAACAAAGGGAATTCCATTCCTATGTGTTACTTTCGATATTCCTTCCAGGTCCGCAACATTAAGCTTAGGATTTCCGATAGATTCAGCATATATAGCTTTTGTCTTAGGCGTAATTGCTTTTTCTAAAGCGGCCAAATCATTCGACGGGACAAATGTAACTTTTACGCCTAAGCGCGGAAAAGTATAATGAAAAAGATTATAGGTACCGCCGTAGAGATTATCCGCAGAAACAATTTCATCACCGGCCTGGGCAATATTTAGCAGAGCAAGCGTAATCGCCGATTGCCCGCTGGCTACAGCTAAAGCCCCAACTCCGCCATCTAGCAATGCCACCCGTTTTTCAAATACATCAGTAGTCGGATTCATTAAACGGGTATAGATATTACCAAACTCTTTTAAGCCGAAAAGATTAGCAGCATGTTCCGTATCCTTAAACTGATACGAAGTGGTCTGGTATATCGGCACTGCCCTGGAACCTGTGGTCGGGTCAGGATCCTGGCCTCCATGTAAAACCAGTGTTTCTAACTTTAATCTATTGTCAATTTTAGTCATCAATTTACCTCCTCCTTAATCATCAAATTGAATAAATCAACGCCTCTTGTTTAAAATTAACCTGTTTTTTCAAATCAGCAAAATTAATATGATCTATAATATCCGAAGATGCGCGGGCTACCTTCTGCCAGACATTCTTAAAAACACATTTATGCAGATCAAGGCAATTAGAATAGCCTTTCTCCACACAGCCTATAGGCTCAATTGGGCCGTCAATAAACCTGACTACCTGGCCAATAGTTATATTTACCGGATCCTTGGATAATTGGTATCCTCCGACATTTCCGCGCTTACTTTCCACAAACCCACCTTTTTTCAAATCTAGGAGAACTTGCTCTAAAAATTTTACTGGAGCATCAATACGCCTGGCAATATCATTAATTGTAGATAAACCTTTTTCATAATGCAAAGACAGATCTAATAATGCCTTTAGCGCGTAATCACCTTTATATGTAATTTTCATCCTTTTCTCCTCTTCCCTACTAACTCTATAAACATAGTAGAGTATAACCTAAAAATAATAATTGTCAAGTAATTATTTTATTTTTTATTGCCCCCTCTCCGTTTACCGATCAGCTGCGCCTGCCTGCAGGCAGGAAACAGTTTCGACTCTAAATTGTATCGAGTTCCTGTAATTGCGTGCGGATTTCATGATACTTATCAGGCTCAACTAAACGGAATATCTCCTGCGCCTTGCGCCAATATTCCCTTGCCAGATTCTTTTTCCCCTGCCTCTTATACAATAACCCAAGATTATACCCGGCATTGGCTATGTCTGGCTGGCTGTTAATTTCCTTTGACAGGACAAATGAACGTTTAAAATAATCTTCTGCCGTTGTTAAATCATCCATCTCCACATAAAGCTCTCCAATCATATTATAATCGCAGGCTAAACTAACTTTATTATCTTGTCCTTGATCTATCTTTAAGCCATTAAAGTAATAGTCCAACGCTTTTTGATATTCCTTTTCAAAAAGATAAATTTCTCCCAAATTAAAATAACAATCGCTTAATTCGTTTCTTAAATTCAGCCGCTCAAATATTTTCATGCTTTTGGCGTAAAAGCCCTTTGCGGCTGCATAATCATTTTTATTTGCAAAAACTAAACCAATATCAAAATAATCACAAGCAAGGTTCTTGGTATTCTCAAAATTATTAGGATACTCAAGATTAATCGAGACACTCTTGGTTAATAAATCTAAAGCCTGCTCATAATTCTCTTGATCTATGTACCAAACAGCTAATTTCCTTAATGCCACTGCCTCATTTTGCTTATTCTTTAACTTCCGGCTTAAACTTATTGCCTTTTCATATAGTTGGCGCGCCTTAACATACTGACCATCCAGATAATAAAACCAACCCAATTTTATATAGGCCACGGTAAGATGATTTTTATTATTTAATTTTTCGCTTTTAAGCACGTATTCAAAATAATATTTTAAAGCCTTATTTTTATCTCCGAGCCGCTGATAAGCGTTAGCAATTATAGGATAGGCGCTTAAAAAATTCTGATCCTGGCTAATTACCCGCTTGCCTAAATTTATCGCTGCTTGATTGTTACCTTTGCGATATTGAGCCTGAGAACTAAAAAATAGATAAAGCTTCCCCGGATTAATTTTAGGCAGCAAAATAACAGAGAAAACACTTATGAAAATAAAAATAACGGCTAAACCAATTTTAACCTTAAATTTTTTAATAAACTTACTGAATTTATGCCTATGCTCCTGGCGCTTGAGAACTTTAAAGAAGATAAAACCCGGGTCCCCATAAAGTAGGTAGTTTACCCAGTGCAGACTATCCAAACCAAACTCCTTAATTAACTTTAATTTAGATAGACGTAAGGACTCACCCACGCTTATACCGGAAATAAGTTTTATATAAAATTCCCGGGCAAATATTAAGCTGGCAGTATCCTCGATTTTACGTATTGAACCGATATAATGCCTTACTCCGGCAAATAAAAACGCACTAGCCATACCATAATTAGCCCTCTGGTACTCAGGCTCAATCAGCGCTTTAGCAACAGCACCATGCCCTGCAGGGCTTCCGGCGGGATAGGCCCGGGCAGAATAGCAGGCATTGGAAAATATTAAAGCAGGTAGGCTACAGCTATGGGCCATCCTAATAATATCTTCAACTTTAAATGCCCCATCGCTTAAAACCCATCCGCTGTCGCGAGCCTCTTTCCTATCAAATTCGCAATGTCCGGCGAAATGCACGATATCATAATCACAAAGATTTTTCTTTACATAATTCTTATCTATATTAGTAGATTTAAAATCAACATAAACTTTTTTAGATATATGATTAAACTGATTTTTAATATTTAAACCTTCGGAATAAGCAGATTTTAAATCAGCGGTGGGATTAGCTAAAATTAACATCCTTAAACTTTCAGATAAGTTACGGTATTGCAGCAGGGTAGATTCTCCTTGACTACGCACTAATCTACCCAGGCTAAATTTCAGACAAAGAAAATCAACCCCGTCAAAGATTAACTCCCAGGGTATATAAACTAATTCTTCATCTAAACAAAGGGTTAATGCGCAAGACGGATGATTTTTAAGTTTTTCCTTAATTGAACGGCTGAACAGATGGTTCCAAAATAACTGTCCGATTTTTTTAAGGCTTCTTAGTTGGTCGAGCTTAGCCGCCTGGTCATTAGCCGGCAGGTTTAGAACATCAAGCATCTCTATGCTTAATTGCTTTAATTCATCAAAAGAAATTCCCACCTGGCCGTAATGGCGCAAAGTGGGAAGAATTTGCCCCTGATCAAATAGGCCAATCTTAAGATAATCATCCTGGTTAAAAACTTCTAAGACTAGCGCTTCCGCTTGAGGCATAGGCTTAAGCCTTAACTTTTAAATCAATTACAACAATCTTTTGGCCGAGCCGGCTTACTTCAACTGTATAATCACCCGGCAGGATATTTTCAAAAGAACTACTTCCTGAATCGGCCATATAAGACTCTAGTTCAACGCCATCTCTTATCAGGGTTATTCTTAGATTTTTATGTATTTTCTGACTTACCTTGTCCTTAACAGTAACTGTAAGATTAAAGCTCTTGGTGTTTTTATTCTGAATCTTAGCGAGCACCCTGATCTCTCGGAGGTCTTTTAAGATACTCACTTCTTCTTTAAATTCATTAATCTGGCGGCTGCGTAAAACAGGGGCAGGAACTAATTCCTGGCCAACAAGCACATCTCCGGAAGTCTGAATAATCTCTAAGACTTTATTTTTAAGCTTAAGAAATATTTCGAATAAATTTTCCTTGGAATCTTCAACAACTAGCTTTTTAATCTTTTCCAATAATGGCGCAGGGACATCCAAACTTAAATGCGCCTGAACTTTAAGTTGAGTGCTTATATATTCGGCGCACATATCGCAGCTAATAAGGTGCTCCTGAACCATATCCTTATCTTTAGCGGAAAGTTTATCTTCAAGAAAACAAGCTAAGTTTTCTTCATTTGGATGATTTTTTCCCGTAAAACTCCGGGCAGCTTTCCATTGACGGTAAATAATTTTAGTTATTTTTTCTAAATAGTTAGACATATTTTTTCCCCTATCTCAATAGACGTATTAACCTATAAAATCTAACTTAAAAAACCTTTCTTTTTAAAACAATCCTGCAACTTTTGAAGTATCCTTGCCTTTCGCATATCTACTGCACCGCGGTTAATCTTAAAACATTCCTTAATCTCATCCAAAGTTAGTTCCTGATTAAGAAGTAACTCAAGGAAATACTGCTCATCAGATTCCAGTAAACTAATACATTCTTGTAAAGTTTTACGCCTGGTTTGATCTTTAAGGAATTCTGCTGCTCCAGCTGAAAGATCCGGGAGAGTATCAGCCAGGCTAAAACCTTCTTCATCTTGCGCATCAATTGAAGAGATGGTTTTAAGTGTACGCAGATAATCAATAGTAAAATTAATAGTAACCTGCCTAAGCCAACTAGCAAGAGAACAACCATTTTTAGCCTTGTAAGTAGATAATTTCTTATAGTTGTCCTTAATCAAGGAATAAAAAATTTCCTGAAAGATATCTTCAATTTGCTCTGTAGAAATATTGCGGCCTTTGACAGCTAAGACACTATAGATATAGTTATAGATTAGACGAGAATATCGCGAAAGGAATTCAGACCAGGATTGCTTGTTCCCTTTAAGGCAGCCTTGGACAAACTTCAAATCATCCATGGCTATAATTATAGCACTAAAATACCTTAACAAACAAAAAAAATACAGGGAAATAATACTTGCAAAGAAGGGTCAGACACTGAGCTAATCGGCAGGGTGTCCCTGGAGGGACACCCTTAGCTTTGGCTTGGTGTCTGACCCTGCATTGGGCTATTTAAATAAGCTATTTTTTATAATAAATGACGCAAATACAATGGAAACCATTGACATAAGCTTAATTAATATATTTAAGCTTGGCCCAGAGGTATCTTTGAACGGATCACCAACTGTATCGCCGACTACTGTGGCTTTATGCGCAGCTGAACCCTTACCCCCATAATGTCCTTCTTCGACAAATTTCTTGGCATTATCCCAAGCACCGCCAGAATTAGCCATCATAACCGCCAGGACAAATCCGGTAACAGTTGCCCCAACCAAAAGCCCGGCAACTGCATCAATACCAACTAATAAACCTACGGCTATAGGAGCAGAAATTGCCAAAAGAGATGGCGCAATCATCTCTTTTTGAGCAGCTGCAGTAGCAATAGTTACACAACGCGCATAATCCGGCTTAGCTTTGCCCTCCATAATACCGATTATTTCCTTAAACTGCCTGCGTACTTCAACAACAATCTTGCTGGCTGCCCTTCCAACTGCGCGCATAGTTAAAGAGCAGAATAAAAACGGCATCATCCCGCCTAAGAATAAACCTACTAATACCGTAGGATTCATCATATTCGCATTTATATCTCTTCCAAAAAACATAACCTGATCTTTATAAGCAGCGATCAAGGCTAAAGCTGTAAGAGCAGCTGAGCCAATAGCAAAACCTTTCCCGGTTGCCGCTGTAGTATTACCAAGAGCATCCAAAGCATCAGTCCTCTTTCTGACCTCAGGAGGAAGCTTAGCCATCTCTGCATTTCCTCCGGCATTATCCGCGACCGGCCCATAGGCATCAGTAGCCAAAGTAATACCTAAAGTAGAAAGCATACCCACCGCTGAAATGGCAATGCCATAAAGCCCAGCATTAAAGTTTGAGGACCCGCCAGATACGAAAAAACTGACCATAATCGCAACACAAACAATAATCACTGGAATAGCTGTCGACATCATGCCTACAGCAATACCACCGATAATTACAGTAGCTGGCCCGGTTAAAGAAGCATCCGCAATAGAACGAGTGGGTTTAAATCCACTAGAAGTATAATATTCCGTGCATAAACCAATTAAAACACCTGCGATTAAACCTGCTAAAACTGACCAGTAAACACCTAAATACGCAACACCTAAGGTATACTTAACCAAAAAGAATGAAATTACTGCCACCAAAAAAGAACTGACAAATACACCTTTACGTAAAGCCGCCAAAAGAACCTTTTGACTCGCTTGTTCACCGCTTTTGACAAAAAAAGTTCCTAAAATTGAAGCAATAACGCCTACCGCTGCCATAACCATCGGCACTGTCACTCCAGCCACTCCCAGGCCAGCAGCAACCCCTAAAGCAGAAGTTGCAACAATTGAACCCACATAAGATTCATAAAGATCAGCCCCCATACCGGCAACATCACCAACATTATCCCCTACGTTATCCGCAATCACTGCCGGATTACGCGGATCATCTTCAGGAATACCCGCTTCTACCTTACCCACCAGGTCTGCGCCAACATCAGCAGCCTTTGTAAAAATACCCCCGCCTACCCTGGCAAAAAGCGCCATGGAACTAGCCCCCATACCAAAACAAAGCATAGTCGAAGTAATCGCCGCGATTTTTTCCGTGCATAACGGAATAGGATGGCAAGAATAATACCAGTTCAGGAAATAATACCAAATACTTAGATCCAATAATCCTAATCCCACCACAGTAAGCCCCATAACTGCTCCACTGGAAAAAGCTACCCGCAATCCTGAATTCAAACTCTTGGAAGCAGCCTGAGCAGTACGACTGGAAGACTGTGTAGCAATAGTCATCCCGATAAAACCGGATAAACCTGAAAATACTCCGCCGGTTAAGAAAGCAAACGGCACAAATATAACCAAATAATTCTTTAAGGCCATAGCCAGAAGAATAAAAAAAACGACGATAAAAAACATGGAAACGCCAAGATATTGCCTTTTTAAATACGCCTGGGCACCTACACGCACAGCGCAGGCAATCTCCTTCATTCTATCTGTACCCTCATCCATTCTTAAAATGCTTAAAGCCAGATAAAACGCGAAACTTAAAGCTAAAATCGAACCCACCGGTGCCAACAACAAAAGATCAAAACCCACTTTTACTGCGCTCCTTTCAAAATATATGGAATTTACTATGATTTTTTAGTTTTGAAAAATTAGGCAATACTTTAACACAACCATACTATTTGTCAATACCAATTACTATATTTAAAATACCATAAACTCTCATAATCCATTAAAATTTAAGCCCGTTATTACCAAAACAAAAATTAATTGCTATATTAAATTATCTTAATTTCTTATCCTCTTCAACTACATCCCCCTCTACATCAATCACTTCACCTTTAGATTTATGCCTTGGATTAGCGGATGCCCAACCACCACCCCCTGGCTTATGGTTTTGGCTATTAGAGCCTGAACCATCGCCTCCTGGCCTGTGGCTCGGGCTACTGGAGGCCCGACCACTGCCCTTTGGCCAGAATTGCTGGTTAATCTTATGCGCCATAATATTAATCTTGAGAATTAATATCAGTATCAATATAACTTCAATACCTAACCACATCCGGGTCGAATGAAAGATAAACTTCCCGAAAAAAAAGTTAAAAATAATTAGAAAAGGCAGCAAACAACCCGAGCCGCCAATCCGGACGAATCCTGAATTAGCCATTAAAATTTCTCCCAATGCAGCAATTCTTCTATGGCTCTCTTTTCTGCAATTTTAAACGCATTTTCCTCCTGAGGATACCCTAAAGCAATTAAACTGATCAATTTTAATCCTGTTGGTGCTTTCAATAAAGAACTGACCTGCTGACAGTAAGGCTTTTTATCTCCGGCTATCCAACATGACCCTATCCCTAAAGCTGTAGCCGCCAAAAGTATATTGCAGGTAGCCGCACTTCCATCTTCCAGAAAATAATTCGTATCGGCAGAAAAAACAGCGATACAAGCAGCTGCCTTAGCCATAAATTTTGCGTTTTGGCCTAAATTAGCTATCTCGGCTAATCTACTCTTATCCATAATTACCACAAATTCCCATGGCTGTACATTTCTTGCCGTAGGAGCAAACCTGGCAGTATCAACAATCTCTTCAAGTTTATCCTTAGATATATTTTTATCTTGGAATACCCGTACACTTCTCCTGATTTTCAATAACTTTAAAAGATCATTCATTTTTTTCACCTCTGATTTTAATTAATTTGTGGAAATTTTCTGACGTAAAACTTCGGGAATGCCCTGCGGTTTGAGGTTCTTATCAACACAAACAAGAATGGTCTTGGCTTTGACGATTATTTGCTTATTTTGATTATAGATTTCATGAAGGAACTCAATGCGTACATGCGTAATTTCTCCTGTCTTAGTCTGAATATCCAGTTGGTCTGCGTATCTAGCCGGAAATTTATAATCAACCTCCTGACGGCTTACTACAAACATAATACCAGAATCAGCCAACTGCTTAATTGAAGCGTTTTTCAACGCAAAGTATTCAGTTCGCGCCTCTTCCAGAAACTTAAGGTAATTGGCGTAATAAACTACTCCCCCGCAATCAGTATGATGATAATAGATGCATTTCTTCATATTTTAATTCTACATTTAATCTAAAAATTGTCAACATATTCACCGACAAGGTTATCCCTAAGCATACGCTTGAGCCTAACACGGACAATCTCATTTTTTAAATCAGGCTTAAATGGTAATTTAACCAGCAGGTAATTATCGGTTAGGCCTTCCAAAAAACCCGGGTTGTTTTTACTTCTGCCTTCAATTAATACTGACATATTCTTTGAAAGAAACCCGCGCATAAAATTAATCCTGCAACTACTGGCAACATCCTCCATATGTTTGCAGCGGGCGTCAATAATCTTTGGTTCAACTGAACCGCTGAAATTTGCCGCTTTAGTACCCTCTCGTCTTGAATAAGGAAAAATGTGCACCTTTAAAGGCTTAATTTTCTTAACCAAATCAACCGTACTCTTAAAATTCTTCTCCGTTTCACCCGGGAAACCAATCAAACAGTCTGTGGTAATAGAAAGCTGCGCAATGTTACGTTTTAATCTAGCAACTAAATCTAAGTATTTTCGGCTCGTATACTTGCGATTCATCATTTTCAAAATAGAATCATCCCCGCTCTGAATAGGTATATGCAGATGCCGGCAGAATTTGTTACTGTTCTTTAGGCGCTGGATTAATAAAGGAGAAACGTCTCCTGCCTCTATAGAGCTTAATCTTATTCGTGACAGGCCTTTGATTTTTTCCAGAGAATCGATAACATCGACTAAATTTCTTTTAGGGTAAAAACCCCTGCCATAGGCACCAAGACAGATACCAGTCAATACGATTTCTTTATACCCGCAGGCGATAAGCCTAGTCGCCTCCTCAACTATTTCTTTTAGGCCCTTACTTCGCTCTCTACCGCGCACTAAAGCCACTTTACAATAGGTACAAAAATTACTACAGCCATCCTGAACTTTCAAGAAAGCGCGCGTATGCTGACTAAAACTGCTTATTCCTTCGGGGAAAAAGCTTTTTTTTATAACCAGGCCAATACCCTTAATATCTACCAATGACTGCCAATCATTTTCTACCAAACATCCCGTAACAACTACTTTTGCTTTAAGATTAGACTGGATGCATCTGCGGATAATATTGCGAGATTTCTGATCAGCCCCTGAGGTAACGGTGCAGGTATTTACCAAAAAATAATCCGGTAATTCTCCTTTATAAACTTCCCGGAAGCCTTTTCTTAGAAATCTTTCGCGGATACTCTGAGTATCATACTGATTGGCTTTACATCCGAGAGAAAAAAATTTAATAGTACGAATTCGTTTAGGATTAATTTTAAGCAGAGTCGAATGGCTAATACTCTTCATTTAATTTTATAAAGCTTACAACCGCAATAGCTGCAGTATCAACCCGCAACACCTGCCGACCAAGGCTTGTTGGCATAAAACCTTCCTCCTTTGCCAGAATAACCTCGCCAGGAGTAAAATCACCCTCCGGACCGACGAGGACCATAACTCTATTAATCTTTTTGGGTGCGTTATCAAATATTTCTTTTAGAGTTTTTCTCTTGCCCTCCAAAGTAGGTATCAGTTTTAGGTCAAAATCATCTGTCTTTGAAACTGCATCTTTTAATTCACATATCGGTTTAACAACCGGAAGCTTGTTGCGTTGGCTTTGTTTAGCCGCACTTAAAACAATTTTATTCCAACGGGTCAAGCGATCTAGTTTCTTCTGCTTATTTAATTTGACAATTACTCGTTCTGTCTCAAGAGGGATTATGCATTCTACCCCTAATTGCGTAAGTTTATCTATAATATCGTCCATCTTTGCGTTTTTTGGGATTGCACAGGCTACGGTAATTTTGACCCCTGAATCATCATTAAGTTTTTTCTCTATTAACTCTAATCTTGCCGATGCCGGGCCGATTTCAACGACTAAAACTATATATTCGTTACCTGAATTATCAAAAATTGTTACCCTTTCATGCGGCTTTATCCTAAGCACATCTCTTAAATGATGCAGCTGCACAGGGTCATTTAAAATAAAATACTTACCGGACGGCTTGATGTTATCTATAAAAAAACGGCTCATTCCCCTTTTTCCTTTTCGGAAAATACCTCTGCACTAAAAATGTAAAGTTCGGTATTCTTATCTTTCCATGCATCCGCAGACAGGCCTGCCTTATGAGCACAAAGATTATTTAAAAATTCCTCTTTGCTCCAGCCGGTTTCCGTAGCCACCTGAGGCAAAAATACTCCGCTATGGATACCTTTTCGCACTAAAACACCATGTTGTCCTAATTCTATATTATCTACCGAAGCTATTCTTTTTAACGGCGATAGCACGGAAATCTCTATATCTATTTCTTTAAGCTCAGCTAAACTAAGCGCGCCAAAACGTGGATCATCTACTGCTGCTTCAACTGCCATATCGCGCACAGTTAGATAAAGAGGCTGCCTGCCTGTGAGATTCCCTATGCAACCCCTTAAATCGCCATGCTTATTAAGCGTAACAAAAGAACCCGTCTCTTGATTTAATACCGGATCAGTTTGACTAACTTGTAATTTTTTTCCGGTCTTCAAATATGTAGCAATTGAGTCTCTGGCAATTTTTAAGAGTTCATTTCTTTGCTGTGTATTTAACATACTCTCTCCCTTCGAATTGATAATTACACAACTAACATAGCCCACAACCCACTCACCCTTAACAAGATTCCTAGTTACAATCGCAGAATTAGTTTGATTTAACACTTCTACATCTTTATATCCTTTTTCTTTAGCTAAATTTAACGCAATCACTGTAGCAAACCCTCCGCAGGCCTGTGCAGAACCGTCGCGAAGCGCATAATACAAATCTTCATAATCCATTTTTTTAATCAAATCAAGAGTAAATGCATCAATTTTACCAGCCTCCTCAAAATCATAACCGTGATACATATCGCTGGATACAATCACTAAAACATCCCTGCGTTCTCCGATTGCTTCTTTAATCAAGCGCGCAATCTTCTTACAGCTGTCTAACGAACAGTCTCCGATAACTACCGGAACAATCTTCCAGTCATAGCTTTCGGCTGAGCAGCCCTTCTT
>Ga0268276_1000852_pt1 | contig 33133 bp, 30 predicted proteins | sample saktaG_4_FD_190145 | JGI IMG/M metagenome (GOLD analysis project Ga0268276, IMG submission 190145) | Saline water microbial communities from Sakinaw Lake, British Columbia, Canada - sak_2010_1_5_45m | ecosystem: Environmental > Aquatic > Non-marine Saline and Alkaline > Saline ...
CCTGCGTTTTCTCTCCGGGCGGCTTAAAGGCAAAGTCTCTAAAATTGCGTTTATATTTTCTTCAACCGTAAGTTTACGGAATATGGAGGCTTCTTGCGAAAGGTATCCTATGCCAAAACGCGCGCGCTCATGAATGGGTAAATTAGTAATTTCATGGTTATCAAAGACAATCGTCCCTCGATTAGGAGCAACTATGCCTACAATCATATAAAAAGTTGTAGTTTTGCCTGCGCCATTGGGGCCGAGAAGCCCGACAATCTCTCCGCGCTTGACTGTTATATCAACGCCTTTTACCACAGCTCGTCCGTCGTAGCTCTTAGCCAGTCCTTTAGTTTCCAAAAGTTGCATTTACTGAGTCTCCGTCTGGTAAATGACTATCTGAGGTTTGCCGGTTAAAGTTATTCTTTTATCTAACGCGTTATAAATTGCTTCCTGGCTATATGAGATGTTTTCGCCGCGCAATATACGCACATTTCCCTGAGCTACAATTTTATTAATCGAACTTGAAATAACCGCGCCTTCTACAGCAGCCTTGCCTTCCTCTTGCTTGGGGGAAAAATAAACCTGCATCTTATCGCTATAGATTGTTAAATCCGATTTTTCCACTTTAACATTATTATTAAATATAGCAATATTTTTTTCATAATCCACATCTAGCGGCCCATCACAAGTAATAGCAATTTTTTCTTTTTTATTTTTTTCTTTATCTAAAGGCGTAATATCCAGCCGGACATTCTTTTCTAAAACCACTTGTTTTAAGGCAGTATGCCCCTTTGCCCCAACCCCTGAAAGATTCATATCCGCACGTTCTAAATTAACTTTATCCAAAGTGCTAACTATCTGCTGCTTGCGGTCCCAATCAAGAGAATCAGTGGTAAGCTTTGCGCCGCTTGAGGTAGTAATCACTACATTATCCTGTAAATGCACTACTGCGCTTTTTTTGTTAAAATCGCCGTTATCAGCAGTTAAATTAATATTATCTTTCTGTGCGTAATGGTTGCCTTTTACTTCTTTAAGTTTAACAACTTCATTAAATATATCCGCGGATTTTCCTGCCAAATCCCATGATTTCTTACCTTTATCGCCAAACCCGGAAAGAGAAAAATCCCCGATCTGCTGAGTAGACTCTTTTATCTCTTTGCTTTCTTCCGCTAAAAGATTAGTGCGGGAGAAAAATAAAAATACAAAAACTAAAACTACTATCCTATGATTCATAAAAATCTAAAACATCTTTCCATTTATTCTGCAACTTAAGAATTAACTCCGCAACTTCTCTAACCGCTCCGCGTCCGCCTGCGCGATTAGTGATATAAGCAGCCGCCTCTTTTATCGGGCTGGATGCATTAGCAACTGCCACAGGCAGGCCGACTTTTCGCATAAGCGCCAGATCAACTAAGTCATCGGCCATAAAACAGACCTGGTCCTTAGAAACATTGTATTTTTTAAGGATCTTATCCAGGACAGCAGTTTTTGGAAAAATATCAGCAAAAACTTCTGCAACGCGCATGTCGCGAGCGCGCGGTTTTATCGCCTTAGAACTTTTAGCTGTAATAAGGATTGTCTTGATTCCGAATTTATGTAAAACAAAAACGCCTAAACCATCGTGCACATCAAAAAATTTTGAATCCCTGCCCCGGGAATCATAAATTATTCTACCGTCGGTTAAAACCCCGTCTACATCCAAAAGAAGCAGTTTAATTTTTTTAAAACGCGCCTTTAATTCTTCACTAATCCCATTATCCATATTTTAAACCAATCCCGCCTTAAGCAAATCTTGCACATCCAATAAGCCCAGAGGACGCATGTTTTTATCAACTACCGGAACCTCATCTATTTTTTTAGCCTGTAATATCCGCATTGCCTCGGCAGCCAGCATATCTTTTTTTACTACGGTTGGATTTTTGGTCATTACCTCTTTAATTAACCGGCCTACTAAATTTTTTTCGCTCGCCAGGCTACGGCGCAGGTCTCCATCAGTAAAAATTCCTTTTAATCTGCCGGTTTTATCAACAATTATTGCCGAACCTGCGCGGGCAGCCGTTATAGCAAATAAAACCTGAGAAACTTTTTTGTTCTCATTTACAATCGCATTAGCCTTGCCTTTACGCATAATATCTTGGACACTTAAAAGTAGCCGCCTGCCTAAAGCCCCTCCGGGATGGAAAAAGGCAAAATCCTTTTCTTTAAAACCTTTGCGTTCTAGCAAACATACTGCTAAAGCATCTGCCATAGCAAGCGAAGCAGTAGTCGAAGCAGTAGGAGCCAGGCCCAAAGGGCAGGCCTCTTTTTTAACTGAAACATCTAAGACCACATCGCTGTATTTAGCAAGAATCGATTTGGTATTTCCGGTAAGAGAAATTATCACAGAACCTATCTTCTTAAGTATCGGCAGGAGCTGTTTCATCTCTTCGCTTCCGCCGCTATTAGAAAGAATAATTACGACATCATCCCCGGTAACTTTACCTAAATCTCCGTGGATTGCCTCTGCGGTATGCAAAAACAAACTAGGGGTGCCGGTAGAAGCCAGGGTTGCAGAAAATTTCTGAGCGATAATGCCGGTTTTCCCCATTCCGCTGATTACTACCCTGCCTCTGCATTTAAGAATTATCTCTATGGCCCTGGTAAAATCTCTACCTAAACGTTTCTTAAGCAGGTTTATTGCCTGTGCTTCGATATCGAAAACTTCTTTTGCCCGTTTAATCACGTCTATATTCACGGTTCTTCCTTTTTTGAACTTAAACCCATAGGTAAAAAAACTATAAATCAGGGACTTTAGTCGATAGACTATAGTCTATAAAACCTTTCTGTAATGAAGTTTTTATCGGCGATAGGCTATTGTCCATCGACCATGAATACCATTGTTCATCCTAAGGACTACTAACTAACAATTGCCTGCCTAATCTTTTTTACCTGCTTAAGGAGATTTTCTAATTCTTTAAAATTAATCATATTTGCCCCGTCGCAAGGCGCATTCTTCGAATCATTATGCACTTCTAAAAATAAACCATCACAACCAAATGCCACGGCTGCTCGTGATAGACCCTCAACAAACTCGCTCTGACCTCCGGAGCAGTTACCTTTGCCTCCGGGAAGCTGCACGCTATGCGTAGCATCATAAATTACCGGATAGCCAAAATCACGCATAATCTTTATACTACGCAGATCCGTAACCAAATTATTATAGCCAAAACTCACTCCCCGTTCCGTAATTAAAATCTGCCTATTGCCCGTAGATTCAACCTTCTTGATTATTGGCAAGATATCCCAGGGAGCAAGAAACTGCCCTTTTTTAATATTTACAACTTTCCCGGTTGCTGACGCTGCCAATACAATATCAGTCTGGCGGCATAAAAATGCCGGTATCTGGATAATATCTAATACTTCGCTGACAGCGGAAATATCTTTAGTGCAATGCACATCACTGAGAATAGGAACCTTAAGCTGATGTTTTATTTTTTTCAAAATCGTAAGCCCCCTTTTTAAGCCCGGGCCACGATAAGAACCCAAAGAAAGCCGGTTTGCTTTATCAAAACTGGATTTAAATATAAATGGTATGCCCTGGCAAGCCGCAATATCCTTAATCTGTTTGGCAACTGCCAAGCAAGAACTCTCTGATTCAATCACGCATGGACCGGCAATAAGGACAAGCGGATACTTATCTCCAAATTTTATATTTTTTACATTAACCTGATGCATTTAGTTTATACCCTTCTGTAATTGTTTTTTTACTTTTTCTAAATCTTCGAAGGTGTCTACGCCCACAGTATCAAAAGTTGTTTCAATCACTTTTATTTTAAAACCTTCAGATAGAACACGTAGTTGTTCTAATTTCTCAGTCCTCTCGAGATTAGAAACAGGTAGATTTTTATAAATAAAAAGGAAATCCTTAGTGTAGGCGTAAAGTCCGATATGCTTATAATAAGTTACCTGTTCAATCTCAGCATTCGGCGCAAGAAATGGAATAGGAGCGCGCGAAAAATAGAGGGCAAAATTATTTTTATCTACCACTACCTTTACAACATTAGGGTCAAATACCTGTATTGAATCCTCAATCTTCTTACAGACCGTCGCCATATTAACAGAAGAGTCCTCCAATAATGCCCTGGCGACACTATCGATCATCATTGGATGAATCAGCGGCTCATCCCCTTGAATATTAATAATAATTTTTACATCTAAAGGATTAACTACTTCGCTAATCCTATCTGTCCCGCAGGTATGTTCCTTAGAAGTCATAACAGCCTTGGCTCCGAATTCTCCTGCCGCCTTGAGGATAATTTCATTATCACAGGCAATAATTAAATCATCCAGCATGCGGGCGAGTTTAGCGCGCTCCCAAACATGCTGCAGCACTGGCTTACCCATAATATCCGCAAGCAGCTTACCCTCAAATCTAGTTGATGAATACCTGGCAGGTATAACTCCGATTACATCCATTTATTTTATCCTCATTTTATTTTATCCTCATTAAAAGTTCCTTAGAATCTGTAACTGCCGTGCCTAATTTACCGACAACAATGCCTGCGGCAAAATTAGCAATATAGGCTGCTTCTAATTTTGTGCTACCGGCACAAAGGGCCAGAGTAAAAGCGCTGATTACGGTATCTCCTGCACCTGAAACATCGAAAACTTCCTGAGCTTGCGTCGGGATATGCGTAAGGCGGCCATTCTTTTCCAATAGCTTCATTCCTTGCTCGCCCAAAGTAACCAAAATAGAATCTAAATTTAGATATCCCAGAATCTCCCGCGCAGCTTGATCCACCGATTTATCCGTAAATAATTTATCAGTATTTATTTTAAAACGATTTGCCCTATCCTGGACTTTAAGGTTTCTGACGGCATTCTCCAGCTCCTTGCGATTAGGAGTAATGGAGGTTACTGCGCGATAATACCGAAAATTTTCTTCCTTAGGATCAACGGTAATAATTTTTTTATTACTCCGAGCAAAAGAAATAAGTTTTCCAAGAAGAGCGATATTAATTACTCCTTTGCCGTAATCTTCAATAATAATCCCGTCAAAAGAATCAATGTTTTTTTCAACAAATCTTAAAATTTTAGCGTTAATCTCATTGCTAAGGTCATGAGTGTGCTCCCAGTCTACCCTTACCACTTGCTGATGCCCGGCAAGAATTCTTGTTTTTACAGTCGTATGCCTATTTTTTTCTATAAAAATACTCCTTGTATCAATTTTTCTTTTTTTCAGCTCATTAAATAAAATTTTTGAATTAGCGTCATCTCCTGTCACTCCGAGTAAAGTAACTCTGCCGCCAAACGAGCTAATATTATTTGCAACATTAGCTGTGCCTCCGGGGGCAAAATCGCGCTTATTGGCCCAAAGCACAGGGACCGGAGCCTCCGGAGAGATTCTTTCAACAGTACCGCGAATATATTCATCAAGAATCAGGTCGCCAACAACCAGAATTTTCGCCTGATTAAATTTTTTAATTATATTCCTTAAGTTCTTCATATCTTTTCAATTATGCTCTGCGCTAAAAGCGGAAGCATTATTTCATGGTGGCCGATAATATAATAACCATTGCCCCCTGATAGTGTCGGACGAGTTACCACATTCTGGCTCGATCGATATTGATAAATCATATCGAAATTTGCCGTGGTAAAATTTCGGACATTATTCCTTAGATTACGCGCAAGGTTAAGCGCTTTTAGAAATACCTCGGGCAATAATACTGCCGAACCAAAATTTAAAACTACCCCTCCCTGATTTAGTGAAGGGATATTTTCGACAAGAATATGAAAATCCCTCAATGACCCCTCTGCGGTAGAGGCGGCGTCAAATGACGGATGCTGATGAATTATATCCGTGCCGATTCCTACAAAAACACAAACCGGCACCTTATGCTTATAAGCATTATAGAGCAGGCTTAAATCTTTATTTTTTAAGTTCGTCGTCGCTAGCGCATTTGCCACTGCGTAGCCTAAACCAAAGCCTTTCTTAACCCCTTTTTTAGCCGCGCAGTTTAGGAAATCCGCTGTCTCCCTTGCCATACCAAACTTTCCGGTTTTAAGATTCTCGGCAACATCTTCAGAAGTTTTTCCCTGAAAAGCAACCTCAAAATCATGAATAATGCCTGCGCCGTTTAAACAGATACAGGTAATTACTTTTTTCTTAATCAGCTCGATTAATACCGGATTAAGCCCGCACTTAATAACGTGGGCTCCGGCCATAAAAATCACTCCTTTATTCTTCTTTCGGGCCGAAACTATGTCAGAAGAAACCATGCGTAAATCCTTTGCTTTTAGAATATCAGGCAAAGAATCAAAAAAGCTACTAAAACTCTTGGCCTTAACAGGTTTAAGCGCAAAATCCCCCTTATTCACCTTGCTTAGGCGGCTCTTTATCGAATATGTCTTTATCCTCTTCATATTTATCATAGGGAAGTAATAATTTTAGCACATTTCCACGCTAAAGCAAATATATATTTACACACCACTATCTACTCTATCTGACTCTGTTGGTTTTCGCAGCGCGTAAGCGCCTAGAAAATACCCCAAGGCAGGACCCGCGTAAAATTATTTAACTTTCAAGATCGACTCAGCGGCTGAAACTACATCCTCAACGCTGATTGCCTTAAGGCAGGCAAATTCTTTTTTGCAATTATGCGCCAGGCACTGGATACAGCCTACATCTTTATGGAGATACTTATCGTGCTTACCCAGCGGCCCCCAGCGCCGGGGGCTAAGCCCTGGCTGATTACGCCCGAAGATTGAAATAACCGGTGTGCCTAACGCAGAAGCAATATGTACCGGACCGGAATCATTGGATATAAACAAAACACATCTTTTAAGAATACTGGCCATCTGGCTTAAAGAAGTCTTCCCTGCCAAATTTATTATTCTGTTCTTACTTCCATACTGCAGTGGAATTTTATTTGCTAAAAGCATATCTTTGGGCCCGGCTAAAATCACAATTTTTAAGTTATACAGGCTAACTAATTTTTCACAAGCCCGTGCAAAGCGCTCCGCAGGCCAAATCTTTGAAGGACAGCTTGCCCCAGGATTAATTGCTAATATTCTGTCTGCTGGGTTGATGCCTTCTTTCCTAAAAAGCTCATTGACATATAATTCTGATTCAACTTTTATAGGCATAAATAAATCATAAGGATCCCCGATTACGCCAAGAGTTTTAAGTAAATCAAGATTATACCCTGCTTCGTGTTTAACCCCCTCCTGCTTTGAATGTATTCTGCGAAGATTGAGCAAAAACCCCAATTTACGATTATAACCCAAGCGCTCGGGAATACCGGCTAAAAAAGTTAACAGATGCATGCGGATATTCGGATGCAGAATAACGGCCAAATCAAATTTTTTCTTCTTTAACCTGCTGGCAAATTTTAAACTTCGCATCCAGGTTTTATGTTTGCCATCCTTATCATAAATAATAACTTCATCCAAATAGGGGTTACCCTCTACGACATCTCTTGAGCAAGGTGCAACCATCATAGAGATATATGCCTGCGGAAATTTCTCTCTTAAGGCCTTAATAACCGGAGTCGATAAAAGCACGTCTCCTATACGATCAATGCGAGAAATAAGAATTCTGCGATACTGCTTATCGCTATTTTTAATAATCAATTTGTCATTATCAACAAGAAGTGATTTAATCTGGACAAAGGCTTCTTCTGGTTTTATGCTCGATAAACAGGCAACCGTTCCAAAACGGCATAGCGCTTTCTCACAAGGCCGGCAAAAAATATCTTTTTTAATAACCATACTCTTTTTCGACCATGGGCCGTATTTGACATCATCAGTAGGGCCGAATATTGCCGCCACCGGCACATCCAAATAGCTGGCTAAATGCATTACCGCACTATCATTGGTCACTAAAAGTTTTGCCTTTTTCAATAAAGCAGCCAGTTGGCATATTGATGTTTTTGTACAAAGGTCAACAACTGCCGGAGATTTATCCTGCACATATGAACACGCAGGCTGATCATTCTTATCCCCAACTAAAATTACATCCCAACCGTCATTAATAAGTTGACGGCAAAGCTGGCTTGAGTTTTGTTTATCCCAACACTTAAGCTGGCTTCTTGCGCCGGGCGCAACTATTATCAATTTGTTACTATTAATTAAGTTGTGCCTATTTAAAATATCTTCAATATATTTAGAATCCCGAAGAGTAATTATTAATGATTTACGCGGTTTGCTGCTTATAAGATCATAGCCAAATCCCGCCCAAAATAAATGCCTATTTTTGCTATGCTTGATTTTTAAAGGGATGGTACGCAAAGGCGAGCTTCTCTTTTTAGCCGAAAGAAACGCACCAAAAAAACTATTACGCAGATCAACAACTATATCAAAATTCCCCTTATTTAAAGAAAGAAATAATTTAAACTTATCCAATAATTTAGCATGTTTGTCAAAAATAATTACCTTATCAATTGCCGGATTATTAACAAAAATTTCGCTAGGCCTGGCAGGGACAAGACAGCTAATATGTGCCTGCGGGTATTTTTCTCTTAAGGCGTCTAAGACCGGAAGGGTCAAGATACAGTCACCGAGATTACTTAAAGTTATAAAAAGAATTCTCATGATTTACTGAGTCTCCAATAAATAATGGCCACATTGGAAGCCCGAATTTTGGCCGTATGCAAGGCGCGACGACGAAGGCGTACTCACTGTGGTACGCCGAGGAGAAGCAACGCCGCAGACGGCTAAAAGGCGGGCTTCCCCTTTCAATCTATAATATTCTTGGGCTGGCTGATTTTGGGCTGTGACTGCGTCACTCATCCTTGGCGTAGCACTTTGGCTACGCCTGCGTCTTCGTTCCTTGTCTCGCTCCAAAATCAGTTCAGCCAATGTGCTCATTATTTATCGGAGGCTCAGTAACTATTTTTTCTACTTCAGCAAAAACATCTTCCGGAGTAACTGCCTTCATGCAACGGTTATCTTTACAGCCTACTTTATAACACGGTATCAAACAACCTACGTCTTTTTGTAAAATAATTGCATTGGTAGCTGGATATGGACCGGTAATCTCTCGAGCGGTGGGGCCAAAAATTGCAATTATTTTTTTTGCCCGAACGGCAGAAGCAATATGCAAAGGCCCGGTATCTGCGGTAATAAATAGGCTTACCTTACTTGCTAGAGCACCTAATTGTTTTATATTAAAAACCCCACAGGCAATTAACGGGGCCTCTTTCATTGCCTCTTTAATTTGATTGGCTAATATTAAATCTGAGGAACTTCCGGTAATAATAACTTTGGCATTTATTCTGTCGATTAATTTATCAGCCAATTGCGCCCAATAATCCTTAGGCCAGCGCTTAGGTAGCCAATTCCCTCCGGGGTTAAACGCTACTATAAAATTATCCTGGCTTACGGCATTTTTGATTAAGAATTTCCTGACAACCTCTTCATCTTCAGAAGTAAAAATAAAATCAAGGTACCTATCTTCAACCCGCAGGCCTGCTTTCTCGATTATATCCAGATAATAATCTATGCGATGCAGAGAATCTTTCTTAGGAGGAGTAATTTTTTTGGTCAAAATAAATGCCCGTTTTTTAGTAACATGGCCGATTCTATTGGCAATGCCGGCAAGCCGACAGATAAGTGCGCGGCTAAATGAACGATGCAATAAAAATACGGTATCAAATTGTTTAGCTTTGAGCAAGCTTACAAAATTTAGTTTGGCAAGTACACCCCTATGCCTGTCTTTTTCATCAAAAATAATTATTTCGTCCAAATACGGATTGTCTTTTAATATTGGATAGCAGCGGCTGGGGATTACGCAGGCAAGATAGCTATCCGGATAATTCCTGCGGATATTCCTTATGGTTGCGCTAGAAAATAAAACATCCCCCAACCAATTAACATTAAATATTAATATCCGTTTTGCGTTAATCTCTTTACTCATTTATTAATCTTTTTCCTCTAAGCATTCCTTATAGATCATCTCTGTCCTATCTACCATATCCTCTTTAGAAAAATGTTCCGTAATGAATTTACGCGCATTTATCCCCAAATTACGGCGCATCTGGCTGTCTTTAAGCAATGTAATAATTGCTTCGGCTAAGGCCTCAACTTGAGCCGGGCCGACCAATAAACCGTTAACTTTATCCTGGATTAAAGTTCTTATCCCTCCGACCGCAGAACCCACAACAGCTAAGCCCTGTGCCATTGCCTCCATAAGCGCAAGGCCTAAACCCTCCTGCAATGAAGGCATCACAAAAATATCCATTGCTGAAAGCACATCTTTAGTCCCCCTGGTTTCAGAAATAAATATAACACTGCCCTGAATGCCTAAATCATCAACTTCTTTAGTTAAGGCCATCTTCGTCTTACCCTCTCCGATAATAAGTAATTTTACAGAAGCAAAACTCTTCATAACTATATCTAATGCCCGGATAAGATAAATATGGCCTTTTACGTTAGACAGGCGAGCAATAATACCAACTATAGGTTCATCATTTATCCCCAGTTTTCTACGCATATTGTTTCTTTGCGAAAAATCTCCGAAATTTTTAATATCAATACCGTTATTTATTACGCTTATCCTTCTCTGGTCCAGCTTAAAATCAAAAATTAAATGCTCTCTTACCTCTTGGCTTATAGCAATTATATATTTTCCCCAACACGGAAAAAACCTGCGTGATAATTTTGGTTTAAAAAAACCATGGCAGGTAAAAATATGAGGAATATTACTAGCGCGGCTTAATAAGTTCCCTAATACCTGTGTAGTCCGGCTATTCGAATGAACTAAATTAATATTATCTGTTTTTATCGCTCTTTTTAATTTAAAAAAACTAAAAATAATTTTCGGGCTGATTTCATTTTTTGTCTTTAGCGAAACCGCAATGTGCTTTATTCCCGATGCTGTAAATTTTTCTACTAATTGGCCGCCGCTTGAAGCCAAATAAACATTGTGGCCTTTTTCTTTCAGGCCCGTAGCTAAGGTAAACAGGTAGCTGGATATCCCGCCTACATTAAGATGGTTGGCAATAAAAAGTATATTCATCCGGCACCTTTTCCTGATTCATTTTAAACCCTACGCCTCTAAAAACAACTAAATATAAAGAAGGTACGGAGAGTTCATTTGAGTAATTTTTTAACCGCCGCAAGCACCTCCGAGGGACTTATTTGAATCATGCAACGCTTAGAACGGCATTTAGTCTTATAGCAAGGGCTGCAATTGAGGTTCTTATTAATCACAATATGGTTTTTACCTGGCGGCAGATGCCGACGATAATCAGTCGGGCCGAATAAGGCGATAAAAGGAGTGCCGACGGCAGACGCAATATGTAAAGGCGAAGAATCCGCAGAGATAAACACATTACATTTCTTGATTAAAACCGCTAATTCATTGATACTAGTCTTACCGCATGCATTAATAACTTTGGTATTTTTTAGGGAATTAATAAGCATATTTGCGACAGGGGCATCCTCAACTGTCCCGGTAATAACCACGCGGATATCTTTTAATCCCAATTCTTCGCACAAACAGACTAAAAATTCTAACGGCCAGGTCTTAGTGCTCCATCTTCTAGATGCACTAATATTAATCCCCACGATTTTCTGTATCTGGCTTAACCATTGGGCATTTAAAAGTTCATCCACAGTTTTCAGGTCTTCCGTAGACGGCCAAAGCTCAAGACGATTATCCAACAGGTCAATCCCCAACATCTTTAGAATCCTGAATTGATGCGTTACCGGATCGATTAGCGGCTTCTCATCTCTAATAGTGTGATTAAGCAAAAATGAAAATTTTTTATTATTATAACCATAACGATTAACAGACCAGCTTAAATAAGATAATATATGGCTTGCGCGGCTATTCTGCAGGTCTATAACGATATCAAAATTCTTCTTTCGCAAAACATTACCGATATTCCATAAACCCTTCATTCCTTTATCTTTATTTTTTAATTCACAAACTAACAACTCATCAATATACGGGCTCCTTAGGAGGATATCCTTAGATTCTTGTCCGACTAAAAAACTTATTTTATAATTCTCCCGGGGAAATTTTTCTCGGATTGCCCTTAATGCCGCCGTAGTTAGGATTATATCCCCTAAAGAGCTGAGTTTGATTATCAGGATTTTAAAATTACTTAGAGCGTCGCGATAAACATCTAGGGTATTTTTAACCATTAACTCTAGATTATATTTTTCTTTGACACGAGCGTAAGCGTTCTCGGCTAATTCTTTTGCTAACTCCACATCCTTAAAAATACGCAGTATTGCTTCGGCCATACCTTTAGAATCTGCCGGAGGAACAAGAAGCCCGTTTTTGGCGTCTTCTATAATGTCGATTACCCCTCCGACTTTAGTAGCTACTACCGGAACTCCTGCTGCCTGAGCCTCAACAATCACCCTGCCAAATGCTTCATGAGTTGTTGTAGCCAAAACTACCAGATCCAAATACGCCAATATTCCGGGAATATCCCGTTGCGTACCCAAAAATTCTGTGCAATGCCAGAGCCCGAGCCTACGCACTAAAACCTGTACCTCTTCTTTATATGCTTCCTTAGAAGCAGGGGCATCCCCTATAATCCAAATTTTTAAACGCGGTACAACTCTGGAAATACGCGCCATTGCTTTAATAAAATGCAAATGGCCCTTTAAAGGAGTAATCCTTCCGATAATTCCTACATTAAAAGTTTCTTTTCTCTTTTCTTTAGGATCAAGGTACTTAAATCTCCCTAAATCCACGCTGCGCGGTACAAGTTTAATCCGATCATGCGGAACGGAGAAGTCATCAATCATATGCCTAGCGATCACATTACTTAAAACAATTACCCTTTTAGCCCAACCCATCACCAGGCTAAAAAAGTGTTTTTTGTAATAACCGTGGCAGGTAACAATAAATATTGTCTTGTTCTTACGACAAGCAAAATATGCAATCCAAGCAGGCACCCTTGAACGGACATGCACAATATCAATCTCTTCTTTTTTAATTATTTGTACTAATTCAGGAATTAATTTGTATATGGAAATAATAGATTTTTTGTTTACGGCTAGCGTATAGTGCTTAGCTCCGTCGGCTTCTAATTCTTTTACTAATGAGCCGCCGGCAGAAACAACCACTGATTTATGTCCAAGGCGGACTAAATATTTGGAAAAATCCAAAGTTCCGGTCTCAACCCCTCCCACATTAAGCTCAGGTACTATTTGTAATATTTTCATAATATTTTATTCAACTCCTCGGCAACTTTAAAATTATCTTTTGGGAAATTTACCTTAGGCTTATTCTGCCATAGCTGATTAATACTATTAGCTATCTCATCAATCTGCTTTAAATATATGTACCTTCTATCCTGATAATTCTTTAAAAAACGCAGGTGCTTTTTACTAAGGCCATTATCTTTAAATACTACTACATATTTTTCTGCTGCTACCGCCTCAGAAATCATTGATATACTTTCCGGTGAACTAATTATTATATTGCTTAATCCCAATATGCCACCTGCGACAAAAGAACTATTATTTTCATTAGCAATAACTAATAGCTTGCAACGCGGATAATTAACAAATTCATTCTCAACTTGCTGCTCAATTTCAAGCGGCGTGCGGCGCGAAGTAGAGATTAAAATACTGGCATTTAATTCTTCAGCAGATTTCTTAATTTGCCCGACAAGCCCTATTATTGCATCCCGGCTTATAGAGAAGTTTTTACTATTGCCTCCGATTAATACGCCAATACAAGGATGGAATAAACTCCCCCTTAAAAGGCCGGATTGTTCCAATCTCTTTATTTCCTGATTTAGATAATCCGGTTCTATTAAATTAAGCGCACCCTCAGTTACCACTACATTATCTTTCCTGAACAGCCCCCCGCTTTGGCTAGCGGAAGCCAAACCACTGCCCTCTGGCTGGTCATGTTCAGGAACAATCACCAAATCAAATTTCTCCAAACCATAAGCCGGCCGCATCAAGCAAACTGATTTTGCCTGATTTTCTTTAGCCAAAAGATAATTTACTACACTTATTATCTTCCCTGCGGAAATAATAATATCCGGTTTAAAACTCATCAGGTCCTGCCAGCTTTCGTAGGTTAAGACATAACGCAGGCAGCCGATAGATCTATGGCAAAAATTAAATATAAATTTAAACACCGCCCGGCGAAATTTTACTTCTTTAATAATCAGATTAGTTTTTATGCCACGGGCGGTAAGTTTCTGGTTGATTAATCTGGCTACTCCCTCAGACTGGCGCAGGTGCCCAGTCTTGCCGTCGGAAATAATCAGGACATCCTTTTCTTTGCCATACTTCCATATCTTATAGGTCCAAAGATATTCATGCGGATACCGGCGAATATAATTTTCATAAATATTAATTAACCTCTGTAAATTTTCCCTCAAGTCATTCTCAGGATTTTGGCTTCTGGTTACCGTATAAACTTGGTTCAAAATTACTTTAGTAAATGGCCCCTTAGTGCGTGTATAAAAAACAGGGATTATTGAACAGTCATATTTTAAAGCTAGCTTGACAGCACCTACAGACATCGAAGCTTCTTTACCGAAGAATTTAACAATCTGGCCTGCCTTACCTCCCTGATCCACAGTCATACCGATTGCTTGATTGCTCTTAAGTACTTCAATTAACTGCCGGACCCCAGTCTGCTTATGAATAATTTTTGCTCCCTGCTTAAGCCGGTAAGAATTAAGTAATGCATTTAATCTGACAAAGCCCTGGTCACGCACAAACAAAACGAAAGGAAAACCCAGATTTGCACAGATAATATTAGAAAGCTCCCAATTACCCTCATGCACAGCCAAAAAAATTACCCCCTTGCCCCTTTTAAAAGCTGCATCAATATTATCTTTATTTTCAATATCGATGTATTTTTCAAGATACTGTTTATTTATCCGCCCGATAAAAGAGATTTCAATAAGGTTTTGGCCAAATGATTGATAAGCAAGGCGTATAATTTTTTTGCATTTGTGGCAATTAAATCCTTCTCTTAAAGCATACCTGATATTTGCATAAGCAATAAGACGATGCTTCTTATCGAATAAGGAAATAAGATCCCCCAGCCTTCTGCCTAAAAAAAGGCTAAAATATAAAGGCAAAAAGGCCGTAAAGAAACTTACTGACCTAAAAAGAATACAACTTAAGTAATCTGCGATCAAATTCTGCTTCATTTTTAATTATTTTTAATTTTATATTCAAAACTAATATATCAAGGCCTTTTATTTTTAACTCCCTGATTTTTACAGCGTCTTTCTGCGTAGTGATAATTACTTCCAAATTTTTCTGCCCTGCCTCGTTAAGAATTTTATAGATATCCTCATGGACATAATCATGATGGTCCTGGAACCTAATCGATCGGGCGAGATTAACCCCTAAAACGCTGACGCTATTTTCAAATCCTGCGGGATTGCCAATACCAGAAAATATCATAGCAGGCTTACCTTTGAAAAGTTCTAGACTTAAAAGTTCATCAGGATTATATATGCGGCTAAACCCTACAGGCTGGTGCGTTGACTCAACAATTAATGCCCTGGAATTTATACGTTTTAATTTAACAATTAAATCACCTATATCTTGGCCAAAATCGCTTTGAGTCAAGACAAAAACATCTGCACGCTTTAAAGAGCCTATCGGCTCTCTCAAAAAACCTGCCGGGAGCATGCGGTAATTACCAAAAGGATCGCTTGCATCAATAGTTATTATCTCCAGATCTTTAGATATCCGCCATTGCTGCATTCCATCATCCAGTATCAATGTATCTACCGCATAATCCTTGATTGCCTTAAATGCCGAATTTATCCTGTTCTTATCAACTATTACGTGTGCAAATGGCAGTTTCTTTTCTAACATTGCCGGCTCATCGCCTATTGCCTGCGCACCTTTACGTCTTAAATCCCTTTTATATCCTCGGCTCAATATCGCAATTTTTTTTTCTTGCAAATTTAACTTATTAGCCAGATACTCAACAAAAGTGGTCTTGCCTGTGCCACCCAAAGTAATATTGCCTACGCTGATTACTTTTGCAGCAAATCGCACAGGCCTTATTCTATAAAAACCTGCCAGAATAATTACGATTAGTCCATAAACAAGAGAGAGCACAAATAAGAAACTTCTCAAAAAAACAGCTAGCGGGCCTCTTATTTTACCGGTAACCAGATTATAAAGGTTATCTCTCGACAAAAACATAGTATAAGCTTAAATTACTTTAAGCAGCATTAAAGACCCAATTAAAATAAACAAAGACGCACCGGCATAACGAATTAATTCCGGCCTGATGAATTTTGCCATAAGCGCCCCTAAAAAAACCGAAATTACCGTAACAACTATATAGGCGCCGACTGAACCCAGCCAAACAGAGAAAGGTTTATTAGTTTTAGCCGCCATACCAATCCCCACCAGCTGCGTCTTATCCGCTAATTCAGCAAAAAATACCGCTCCAAAGGTAGCAACAATAACCTTCCAGTCCATCCTATTCTCCTCTCTAAAATATGAATACTTTAATAAAATATGATATCACACAAGGCGTGTCTGGGCAAATGATTTTAAGACTAAAAACTTAAGAATTGCAATGAGATACGGAATTATTCACTTAGCTCGCAGTGCTTAGCTCATAGCCCGTAGAAAACAAACAACGCCACCCATAAGCTATGAGCTACGACCTAAAAACTAAAGATGGAATATCAATCCGAAGGTATAAAGGAAAGGTTGCGTTCGATAAATTCTATTAATTTTTGCTGGTTATCCGTAGATATATTAGTAAACTCCACCCCGATCCCCGGATACTCATGCGGCTGTATTGCTTTATCCGGAATCCAGACTACGCGCGCCGCAAAAACAAGCTCCTCCTGTTTTGGGGCAAGCTTCATTATAAGCATCACTTCATCGCCGAGCTTAAATTTATTGCAGCCGAATATAAAAGCACCCACAGCGCTTAGGTTAAGTATATCAAGTTTCAGGCATACAGGAGAGTCATCCCTTTTAGTTTTCAGTTCTATCTTCAAATCAATGGGCAGGCGCTTGAACCTGCGGCGCAGCTGCATCCTTTTAATTTTCTCGATAATTTTATCTTCCTTGAAACTATTTAACGCTAAATCTTCGGAAGCATAAACCTCAATTACCCTGTCCATGCCGGAGACCGCTAATGCGCTCTTAAGCTGCGCCGGGATACTACTAAATTTTACCCTGCCCTGATGATTAATCACTTCTTTATAAGCGATAGCAACTACTGAAATACCCATATAATCTATTTGCTCGATGTCTTCTAAATTACAAAGAATGTCTACATAGCCGTCACGCACACATTGGCCGATTACTTCCACCAGATTAGCCGAATCCACATCTATGCGGCCGCTTAAATCCAAAATGACAATATTACCCGCTTGCCTTATTTTTATGCCTAGCATATCAATGCTTTCGGTTTATTCTACAAAAACGTTAAACTCTTCTCTTTTTTGGGCGGGGAGATTCTTTTCCCATGGCCGCCTATACTCTAAAACAATAATAGCTTTGCCATTTTTAAGGGTTTTAAAAATCCAATTCTCTGTTCCCCCAGAACCAACTAATTTCCCTGAATTAGCAATATATTCTTTTTTTATAAACTCAAGAACCATTTTATCCGATATCTTAATTAGCTGCCAGCTAAATCCGGTTGCAGGATTAGTTTCCAGCGGTATGGTAATAATTTTACCGCTTGGCACACGCATTGCTTTGAATCTTCGGGAAAAATCTTGCTGCGCAAAGGCACAAACATTCAAACCCAAAAATAAAATAACAATAGCTAATCTTAAAACAAAACTTTTCATGCCTACTTTATTAGCAACCCTAATATGCAGCTTAAAGATGTCCCTAAGCTTATTAAAATAGTTTTCATGCACATATTTTCCAGCTTCTGCATGTCATTATATGCGCCTTTTAACATCTGACTGGCTGATATTATTGCCATAATTAATACCGGAAGGTAAATTATCCCACCAATAAAAGGTAATCCATTAATTAACAACAGAGAAAATGTAACGGCGCCGAATATAACAAGCCAAGCATAAAGAAAGGCGCCTTTTTCTTTGCCTATACGTACCAATAAATTCTCTTTATTCACAAGTTTATCCGCCGGATAGTCGGGATACTCATTAATTAATATGATATTCACCACTGCACAACTAATAGGCAGAGAAACCAGGGTAGCCAGAATATTAAAACGCGATGCTTGGATATAAAATCCTACGTTTACAGCTAGCCAACCAAAAGCATAAGCAATAAGAAGCTCGCCCCAACCCCTGCTTACCCAGCGTAAAGGCGGTTTAGAATAAAAAAGTCCGCAGATTATTCCTGAAACTCCTAACAATAAAGTCCATTTTCCGGTTTTAAAATAAAACTGCAACATGCATCCTATTGCTAAAGCCAAAAAAATAACCGCCCCGATTAGGATTTTTACGTTTCTTTGCGGAATACGGTTTTCTACTAGTACCTGGCTGCCTCCGGTAAAGAAATTTTTCTCTAAGGTTATACTTAAACGGTCTTCTTCGATATCATAGACCTCTCCGCTGTAATGCGAGACTAGTTGCACCAGTATAGATCCGCAAAGCCCAAATAGAAAAACCGGGAAGTCAAAATTTCCTGTAATGCGGCTAGCAAGGAATGCGCCCAAAATATACGGCAGGATCATCACGCTTAAGAATGGGATACGAGAAAGTAATAACCAATATTTTAATATCATAAGTTTAGCCCACCTGTTTACGGTTACTCCTGCGTATAGCTTTAACCATACGGTCGTAGGCAGCTTTAGGAGTTTTGCCTTCGGTAAGATGCTCAAAACAAACAGCTGCAAACCCGGACCGGTTCTTAATCTTAAAAATTCTTACTTTTAAATGGCCGATCTTCTCTAGCATCTAAATCAAACGCGATATCTTAATTATTTTGTATTTTAAAATCCCAGCGGGTATTTTTATTTCTACAACTTCATTCTCCTTATGCCCTAATAACCCCTGGCCTACCGGCGAGTTTATTGAAATCTTGCCCTGATTATAATCAGCCTCTAATTCTGAAACTAAGGTATATTCCAGCTCCTCATCAGTATCCATATCCATTAATTTTACTGTTGCCCCAATTAAAACTTCATCACTGGGTATGTTCTTATCGAGTATCCGCACCCGCGCCAGCTTATCCTCTAGCTCCACAATCACTTTTTCATTGTGGCCTTGAGCATCTTTGGCTGCGTCATACTCGGCATTTTCGCTGATATCCCCATGCGAACGGGCCTCACCTACCGCTTTTGAAAGCTGGCGGCGTTTAACTGTTTTTAAATATTCCAGCTCGCCCACCAATTTTTCATAGCCCTCCTGAGTTAGATAAATTTCACCCGACATATCTGCACCTCTTAAATTAAACTTAACTGCCGTATAACTTGAATATTTCTAATGGTTGCGCCTCTATTCTTAAGAATTAACTCATAAGAACGCTGGGCTAGTTCTTTAGCTAACAGATCGCACTTAAGGATTTCCTTTATCTTATCAATTAGCCCATCGCAATCAGAGACCATAAGAGCAGCTTTATTTTTCAGGAATAATTCGCTAATGTCACGGAAATTAAACATATGCGGCCCGAAAATTACCGGTTTCCTCAAGCTAGCCGGCTCAAGAATATTGTGCCCGCCTGTCTTAACAAGGCTACCACCGATAAAAACGATATCTGCAGCAGAATAATAATTAAACAGCTCTCCGATTATATCAAGTATAAACACAGGCCTATTGATACAAGTTGGGCACAAACGGGGTATAGTTGAAATAAAAACCGGTATAAAACCATTGCGCTGCCCTAATCTACCGACTTCATTACTACGCTCCGGATGCCTAGGCGCAATAAGAAGTTTTAATTTAGGCAATGTGGTTAAAAGCACCTTATAGGCCTCAAAAATTATCTCCTCCTCTTCCGGATGGGTACTGCCACAAACCAATAATTTATCGTCAATGGCTAGCCAAAGCTTCTGTCGATAGCTAAAAGCATTTACCCCTGAAGCATCCTCTAAATTAATATCAAATTTCATGTTGCCTGTAACCTGAATCTTATCTCTATCTACGCCTAAATCCTGCAAACGCAAGCCGTCAATATCTGATTGCACGCAAAATTTCATAACTTTTTTTAAAATTGGCCTGATAAAAAATTTTATCGCACGATAACCATTATAAGAACTATCTGAGATCCTGCCGTTTACCGTAATTATAGGAACTTTCTGTTTATAAAGACAGGCTATCAAATTTGGCCATATTTCTGTTTCAGCAATAATAAACATACATGGATTGATTCTTTTAAGTACATTCCGGGCGATAAAACTAAAATCCAGGGGCAAATAGGTCAGAAAATCACCTTCATTTACCAGGGTTTTGGCGATTTTGTTTCCTGTGGCAGTTACGGTAGAAATAACTAATTTTTTCTGCGGATAAATTTTTCTTAAATTCATAACTAGCCCTTTTATCGCAACAGCCTCTCCCACGCTTACGGCATGAATCCAAATAGGCCGATCCAAATTCAAATTATCCGGTAAGAATCCAAGCCGCCGGCTAAATCCGTGATGGAATTTTCCGCGCAACAAATATAGCGGAAGATAAATTAACGCAAAAATAAAAAATATCAGATTATAAATTATAAACATTTTCCCTTTAAATTACGGGTCAATAGGCTATGGTCAATTGTCGATAAAATCTGGGTTTTATCGACCTTCGTCTATGAACTATCGGCTTTGCTTACGAACAATAAATTAATAATTACAATCCACATCAAGCGTGCGGATGCGCCTTATCATAAACACTTTTTAATTTCTCGGTAGTTAAATGCGTGTAAATTTGCGTTGTGGATAAATTTACATGGCCCAGGAGCTCTTGCACTGTGCGCAGATCCGCCCCGCGATTTAATAGATGTGTAGCGAAAGAATGGCGAAAGGTGTGCGCAGAAACTCCCGGCTTAGTGCCGGCTGCTTTTAGGTATTTTACTAAAAGGAAACGCACTCCGCGGGTAGTAATACGCCTGCTATAATTATTTAAAAATACGGCGACTGTCTGTTTTTTCCGTTTATCCAAATACTTCTTAATCGCACTTAACGCTGTTTCACCGACAGGAACAATCCTTTCCTTTTTACCTTTACCTCTGACCTTAATTATACCGCTGATAAAATCAATATCTTCAAGATTTAACCCCACTAACTCTGAAATACGTAAACCGCTAGAATAAAATGTTTCTAAAATGGAACGGTCACGTAAGCCTAAAAGGTCTTTTTCATTCTTACCATAAGCTGATTCAATAAGCTTAGAAACTTCATCCTCCGACATAAATGAAGGCAAGTGCTTTTCTAGTTTCGGGCTAGAAAGCATAAGAATGGGATTAGTTTTAATATATCCTTCGCGCGTAAGGAATCTAAAAAAACTACGTAATACCGAAAGTTTACGCCCAACGGTCCGAGCCCCTAAATTTTTCTCTCTTAAAACCGCCAAATATTTTCTAAGCATCAGATAATCAATTTTTTCTAAGCTAGTCCCGGAGATAAATTTATTAAACCCGCCAAGATCAATTTTATAATTTGTAATAGTATGGATGGAATAATTCTTCTCAATTTCCAGATAACGCACAAACTTCTCTATATATTTTTCCATATAAGTTTACTCTTTCCTCTGCTCCTCTTTATCCTCGGGTAAACTGCGCGAGGTAAACGTACATTTGGGAAAATTCGAACAACCGAAAAAGACTCCGCGCCTGGAGTGCCGCTCAATCAACTCTCCCCCGCAATTTTCATTCGGGCACTTCACCCCTGAAGTAATCGATTTTGAATTTTTGCACTGCGGAAAATCTGAGCAACTCAGGAATTTACCGCGCCTGCCCCACTTGACAATCATCGGCTTGCCGCATTTATCGCAAACTTGATCCGTAGTTATAACTTCCTTAACAATATTTGCCTGAGCAAAATCAAGGCTCTCCTTAAAGGGCGCGTAAAAATCCTCCAAAACCTTTTGCCGGCTAAGTGAGCCTTCTTCAATCCCATCCAGCTCCTCTTCCATAAATGCAGTAAACTTAGGATCAAGAATTTTGGGGAAATATTCAACCAGCATATCATTTACCTTAAAGCCTAGCTCCGTAGGATTAAGGTATCCTTTGATCCTGCGCACATAATCGCGCATGATTATTGTATAAATAATCGGCGCGTAAGTTGATGGCCGGCCAATACCCTCTTCCTCCAGCGCCTTAATTAAAGAACTATCTGAATACCTCGGCGGAGGCTTAGTAAAATGCTGGGAAGGAGTAAGAGCATTTAAACCTAAAATTTCTTCCGCCTCAAGCGGAGGAATAACATTTTTTGCTTTTGCTTTTTCTTCATCATCCTCGTCTTTATTATAAACAGCTAAAAAACCTTCAAAAATTAAATGGCTGCCGTTGGCAATAAATATATATTTATCCGCCGTAATATCCACAGCAGTAGCTAAATATTCCGCCGGCTTCATCTGGCTGGCTAAGAAACGGTTATAAATAAGTTCGTAAAGCCGTATCTGGTCATGATTAAGAAAATCTTTTAAACTTTCGGGAGCCCTACCCACATAACTTGGCCGAATAGCCTCATGGGCTTCCTGCGCGGATTTCTTTGCTTTAAAAATATTCGGTTTCTCCGGAAGAAAATCACGGCCAAAACTTCTGCCGATATATTCACGCGCTTCACTAATTGCCTCGGCTGCAACATTCGGAGAATCCGTACGCATATAAGTAATTAGACCTACAGGATTATCCTCGCCAATGTCTATTCCTTCATAAAGCTGTTGCGCAATTAACATGGTTTTTGAAGCATTAAACCTAAGTTTATTAAACGCCTCCTGCTGCATAGTGCTGGTAATAAATGGCGGCGAGGCATAACGCTTCTTCTCTGTTTTTCTAACCTCCAAAACCTTGAACTCTTTATCCTTTAGCTGATCGCAAATACTTTGTGCATCGCCTTGATTACTAATCTCTGCTTTTTTGCCATCAATTTTATCAAGTTTTGCGTCAAACTTACTTTCACCCGAAATTTTAGGCTTAAATAACTCCGCAACAATCTCCCAGTATTCGCTAGCAACAAATTTTTGAATCAGGCGCTCCCTCTCTACAATTAATCTTAACCCCACGGATTGCACTCGGCCCGCGCTAAGGCCTCGGGCAAGTTTTTTCCACAATAAAGGGCTTAAAAAATACCCCACAATACGGTCTAATATTCGCCGGCCGATTTGCGCTTCAATCATTTTATTATCAAACTGGCGTGCGCTTTTAAAAGCCTCACCTACCGCATGCGGAGTAATCTCATGAAAGCTTACACGCAATACATCTTTAGCCTTAAAAAGTTTTTCTTTTATCTGCCAACCAATTGCCTCTCCTTCCCGGTCAGGGTCAGTAGCAATATATATTTTTTCTTTGGCCTTAGCTTCCTTTCTTAACTGGGCTAATAATTTTTTCTTGGCTGGAATAACTACATATTCCGGTTTAAATTTATTTTCTATATCTACCCCTAATTTCTTTGCAGGCAGGTCAATAAGATGCCCCATAGATGAAACTACGGTGAAATCTTTGCCTAAAATTTTACTTATGGTTTTAGCTTTAGTCGGTGATTCAACAATTACTAGATTCTTACTCATTTACTGAACCTCCAATAATCCTCATAAACTGTTTACCCGGCAATTCTTTAATTAATTTTTTAAACTGTAATTTTAAAATTAAACTTAAAACTTGGCTGCTAGATAAAGAAGTCTTCTCGATCAATTCATCTATCGCAACTGCCTGCTGTCCTATGCAGTCATAAAGCATACCCTCATCTTTTCCGCATGCAGCTGCCTGTTTATTTACTAAATTTTCCTGTTTTTTTGTTTCGCTTTTAATTAGACTCATTTCCTCTAATATATCCTGGCAACAGGTAACTAACTTCGCACCTTGCTTTAGAAGGGCATTTGCCCCTGTTGAGCCATTCGAATCAATTCTCCCCGGTAAAGCAAAAACTTCTCTTCCCTGTTCTAAAGCAAAATCCGCAGTAATCAATGCCCCGCTATTCCTGGCTGCTTCGGTAATTAAAATCCCCGAACTTAAACCGCTGATTAAACGGTTACGCCGCGGAAAATTATGCGGCAATGGTTCTGTTTCCATGGGAAATTCCGAAATAACTGCTCCGGATAAAGAAATCTTCTTGGCCAAATCCTCATTCTCCGGCGGATAAATATGGCTAAAGCCGCTGCCCATCACCGCGATAGTGCGGCCGCCTACTTTTAGAGCGCCGCGATGAGCGCAGGTATCCACGCCCCGAGCCATTCCTGAAACTATAGTTATTCCTTGAATGGATAATTCAGCTGCAAATTTTTCCGCGCTGCTTAAGCCATAAAACGAAGCACGGCGTGAACCTACAATCCCAATAGCCAGGTCATCATCTGCGGTTATATCACCTAAAACATAGAGTACAATCGGAAAACCCGGTATTTCCTTTAAGGCTGGCGGATAATTTTTATCAAAAAAAGTAATAATTTTTAAATTCGATTTTCTCGCCAAAGTTAAATCTCGTTCCAGCCGCTTTACATCAAAGGAAGCGATGCTTTCTCCTAATTTCTCCCCTAATACCGCAGACAGGTCCTTCCGACTCGCTTTAAATATAGCCTCCGGCTTCTGAAAATATTTAAGTAAATTTTCAAGGCGCACGCTTCCAATCTGCGGAATAAGATTTAAACTTAACAAAGCTTCCAGCGTATTCATTTCTTCGTTTTTAGTATTTTGGAAATCCTGGCGACTACTTGTTTAATTGACAAGCGAGAAGTATTGATTATTAGATCGGCTTGCATATAGTAAGGCTGGCGTTTTTTTAGTAAAAGCTCGATGCGATTTTGTGGTTCTGCCACATTTAAAAGCGGCCGGAGCGTACTTGTTGAAACTCTTTTTAAAATTTCTTTACTTGTTGCGCTTAAGCAAATTAAGGCCCCGGTTTTTTTCATTAACTTAATATTATCTTTATCTAAAACTATCCCGCCGCCGCAAGCTACTACAAGTTTCTTTTGAGTAGAAACTTGTTTTAAAATCTTTTTTTCAATTTTACGGAAATACGGTTCGCCATCCTTGGTAAAAATATCCACAATCCTGCACTGTTCTTTAAGTTCAATCAATTCATCCAGGTCAACAAAATTCCAGCCTTTCTGTTTAGCCAATTGACGGCCAACAGAAGTTTTCCCGGTCCCCATAAATCCTACTAAATAAATATTCATTTTTATATTGGGGACGCCTGCCTGCCGCTAGGCAGGTTTCTATTCTTACGCCTGACGGCAGCCATACGTCCCCAATTCTTTTAGCTACCCTGATATGCTTCCAAGACAGCTTCACTTAATTGCTGCTTTAGCTCTTTTGTCTGCGGATAAACGGTATCATACCATTTCCCATCTTTACCCTGATGGCGCGGCATGCTCACAAACAACCCTTTTCCGCCGTTTACCACGCTAAAACCCTTAATCACAACCCCCGAAAATGAAACATCCGCAAAAGCCTTAAGCTTAGAATCGGTATCCAGCTTATAAATGCGGCTGACGCTTATTGTATTTTCTTCCACCTCAATCACCCCCTTCTCAAATGAAATTCGGGCAAACAACTTATGTCGCCCTTGCTCCATAAGTTTCGCCTCACTTCAATAGACGAAGGGAATAAATTTTTCTAACAAATATTCTTTCGCTCAAAAGCCGCTTTCAATATATATTTCATGATGGGTTATATCTTTACCCACCTGGCTATAATCCAGCTCATCTATTATTTTTTCGAATGACTTGGTTGTGCCACTGGTTAAACCATTGACAACGAATATTGTATTGGAAATTGCCGTATTTTTAACGAAAAGCAGAATGCGCCCGGCAATAGTAGCATAATTCTTGCCCCCAAGGTTAGTAATCTCTCCTGTTACGATTAAACTGTTAGAGGATTTATCTTTTTTTATTTTTACATTATGGAAATTAAAATTAAGCATGAGCTATCCTTTTTAGATAAATTTTATACGATTCTTTAATATCAACTAAAGAATCTGCGCCAAATTTTTCTAGGAAAGCTTCTGCTAAAACAAAAGCAGCCGCTGACTCCGCCACAACCCCCGCGGATTCAACTACGCAAATATCGCTCCGTTCAACTGCTGCCTTAGCCGGCCTTTTAGTATTAATATTAATTGAATCCAGCGGATTCATTAGTGTCGAAATCGGTTTCATACAGGCGCGCAAAATGATTTCATTACCGTTAGAGATCCCTCCTTCTATTCCGCCGGCATTGTTAGTCAGGCGAAAATATCCCTGCTTGCCAATAGGCAGGCTCTTTCTCTTATTATAATAAATCGCATCATGAACTTCAGAACCGAAACTAACAGCATATCCGCAACCTAAACCAACCTCAAAAGACTTGATTCCTGGGATAGAAATAATTGCTGCGGCCAGCCGGCTATCAAGCCTACGGTCAGCCTGCACATAGCTTCCCAGCCCTACCGGCACATTTTTAGCAATTACTTCAAAAATCCCACCGACCGTATCTTTGTTCTTAACCGCCTCGGTTATTTTCGCAGTTATCCCCTGTTTTGTCGACTCGCCGCCAACAGATAATACCCTACTTGTAATAATAATCCCAAATTCATCGAGCAACCTTCTGCATAAAGCCCCTATACCGACAGTTGCGACAGTGCTGCGCGCAGAAGCCCTCTCTAAAACCTCCCTAATATCAGTAAAACCATATTTTAATAAACCGGCTAGATCCGCATGGCCCGGACGAGCAGCCAAAACCTTATGTAACTTTTCAATGCTGGCATCTTTATTTTTAATTAATAAAGTAAGAGGGCTTCCCAGGGTACGATTATTTTTTAAACCGGAGGTAATTTCTGCCCGGTCACGCTCAATCTGCATGCGTTTACCTCTGCCAAATCCGGACTGCCTACGTTTTAATTCTTTATTTATAGCTGCTAAATCTATCCTTAGCCCGGCCGGAAGGCCCTCTAAAATAGCAACCATACCTTTTCCATGTGATTCACCTGCAGTTAAGCACCTCAACATAACAACCTCCTTGCCCACAAGGGCAGACCCGCGCAATACCTTATAAGTGCGGGGTGTTGCCCACAAGGGCAGACCCGCGTAATTGCACTACTTAGCGCACACCGACGCAATTCCTATTAGCGTCGGGTGACCATCAGCGCAGGATGTTTCTATTTCCAAAGCCCGCGTTTATTTTGGCGAGCTAACTGATATAATTTCAAAAATAAATCCGCATATTTTACATTCGGCGCATAGGTCAAAAGCGATGCATATCCTTGCGCTACAATTTCCGCATTTACAAACGTCCCGTCCTCTAAATAAACATAGGCCAGGATTCTTTTGTATTTGTCATATCTTTCCACGTCAAACTCTAATCTTACGCGCTTGCCTTCAACAAGTTTTTTTGTAAATTCATAGGCCTGCATCCCCATCTGTTTAATTACTGCGGCATCAGTACCAGAACGTTGCACATCACGGGTAAGCTTATAAGATTCATGTATCTCAGGCGTGTCAATACCGATCAGGCGCACACGTTCGCTGTTTTCTAAAACAAGGGTATCGCCGTCTACAGCCCTGGTCACTAAAACATTACTATAATCAAAGCTTTTTCCAAAAGGTATCTGCCATTTAACCTCTTCTTTAGAATGGAAACGCGGATCAAGATCGCCACAAAAAAGATAGCCTGTTAGGGCTAATAATCCGATGAATAATATTATGATTACTTTATACATTTTTTCTCCTTTTAGTTCTTAGCTCTTAGCTCATAGGTGGTAGAAAACCCCTTCAATGCTACCTATGACCTAAGAACCAAAAGCTAGCAGCTAAACTACAATTGGCCGCTAACCATTTGTGCTAAAACTATAACATCTTCGATACAAAAAATATTTTTTATGCTTGCGTCAAAGTATATATTGGCATCAGGGGCGAATTCCGCATCCTCTTTCCATAGCTTAATCAGTACCGGGACATTCTCGAAAGCTTCAATAATAATACTGACATCTGCGCCTCCTGAGAGCTCCCCTGGCAGCCTGATTAAAACATCCTTAATCGCATCCGGATTTCTACCATACTTACGGATTAACGGCTCAATTGAACGCTTATGATAAGCATCATAATAACCCTCAATTCCCGAAAACTCCCTAAAGGTCAGCCAGAGGCCGCTTTGCGCAGGCAATCCCTTTAACTTCTGCACCAAATAATGCAAGCTCAGGATAGATAGTAAATCCTTTGCTGCTGTGTTAGATGACAAAGAAATAATGCGCCGGGAATCGATATCTACGCTATATTCATCACCCATGAATTTTACTGATAAATTCTTGGGCGCCTTTTGGTTAACTAAATCCTCCCAAGCCTTCTTAAGGGCAATTTCATATCCCATTTTGTTATTATATTATTATTAACCAGATAAATCAATTATTTAGTTGTTAGCTCTTAGTTCATAGCTCATAGGTGGCGTTATAAGGAGTTTCCAGGAGCTATGAACTAACAGCTAAACACTAAATGATAATTATTGCGATTAGGAGATTTTCCCTTATAATAGAAATTATGATTTACGACCGCTTTCAACAGGAAGCAATAGACTATATAAACGGCGGACATTCGGTAGTTGTCTCCGCCCCCACCGGCGCCGGGAAAACAGCTATCGCCGAATACATTATCAGTAATGCTATCAGTAATAATTTAGGCGTAATCTACACTGCCCCGATTAAGGCATTATCCAATCAAAAGTTCCGCGACTTTAAAGGCCAATTCCAAGACAATATCGGAATACTGACCGGCGATGTTTCTATTAATCCAGAGGCCCCGGTTTTAATCATGACTACCGAAATCTTCCGTAATAAAATTTTCGACCAGCCAGAGAGCCTGGATAAATACTCCTGGATTATCTTTGATGAAATTCATTACATTGATAATCCTGAACGCGGGACAGTCTGGGAGGAATCACTTATCTTTCTGCCTAAGCACATGAAACTGCTGGGGCTATCCGCCACAATCCCTAACATTAAACAATTTGCCGCTTGGATTGAATCAATCCATAATAAAAGCGTTAAAATAGTTATTGAAGAGAAGCGTCCTGTACCGCTACACTTTCTCTTTCAGTACCAAAATGAAATCACCGATAAAATAGAACATCTTAAACGCATACGAACAAGTAAATACAACAGGTTAAATTCTCTGATTGACTATCTCAATAGTAACGACGGGCTTCCGGCAATTTATTTTGTTTTTTCCCGCAAACGCGCAGAAGAACTTGCCCAGGAATTATACGGATTCAAATTCTTAAGCGCTAAAGAAAGCCGCGCAATCACTCAGATGTATGAAGATTTGCTGGAGAGGTTTAACTTAAAAAATGAAGAATCGGCGCAAATCCTTTATCCCCTGGTGCAGCGGGGCATTGCTTATCATCATGCAGGCATGCTACCTACCTTAAAAGAAGTTATCGAGAGGCTTTTTACCAGCCGCCTGCTTAAGGTTATTTTTACTACCGAAACATTCGCCTTGGGGATTAATATGCCCAGCCGTTCGGTTGCCTTTGACGGTCTACGTAAATTTTACGGCACCTATGTCCGTAATTTAAAAACACGTGATTTTTATCAGATGGCCGGCCGCGCGGGAAGACGCGGCATAGATAAAGAAGGATTTGTTTATACGCGGGTTAATCCGCAAAGGATAAATTTTGAAGAAGTGCGCAGGATAATTTTTGGCAAACCCGAAGAAGTAAAAAGCCAGCTTAATACCTCTTATGCAACTATTCTTAATCTTTATGAAAAATATAAGGAAGATTTATTTCAGATTTATCCGCTTTCTCTGCATTATTATCAGTCGCGAAAAAACGAGCAAAAACAAGCCTTAAACCTCCTGGATGCAAAATTAAGGCTGCTTAAAGAGTTAGGCTATATTCACGACGGCGTGCTTACAGATAAAGGCAAATTTGCTAAAACTATTTACGGCTATGAATTAGTCCTTTCTGAATTATATGAAGAGAACATACTTGAACAATTGGATGAATTTGGCTTAGGCGTAATCGCTGCCTCGGTTGTTTTTGAGCCTCGCAAAAATCAACGCATGCCTGCGGGAATCTCAAAATCCAGCCACTCGATTAAAAGAACCTGCGAAGAGGCCTACGATAAAATAAAAAATAAAGAACGCCGCTATAAAATCTACCCCTTTAGCAAACTGCCATATTTTCATCTATGCTCCTGCATAGAAGCCTGGCTGCGCGGGACAAGCTTTGATAAAACCTTGCGATTTACGGATTGTGATGAAGGTGAAGTAGTGCGGTATTTTAGAATGAGCGTACAGGTCCTAAGAGAAATCTCAAGCGCCCCTGTTGCTTCCTACCTGCTTAAGGATAAAATCAAAGAAACCATCCGCGTAATTAACCGCGATATTATCGACGCCGAGAAACAGCTGCGCGAAGGCTAAATTAATAGGGTCAGGCACTGAGCTAATCGCAAGGGTGTCCCCAAGGGGACACCCTTAGCTTTGGGTTAGTGTCTGACCCTACTTTGTTTTAAGGTAATCCTCGAGGATCTTTTTGTGGTCAAAAGCGAACTCCATTTTATCGATCTGGCTTAATTTAATAACTTTTAAGCCCGCGGCATCATCTCCTGCCATGGGAGTCCCTTTTGCTTTTGCGATAAAAACCGTACCGATGGTATGAAAACGGGGATCGCGCTGGGGATCAGAATAAGTATGAAATTGTTTAACTTGAATTAAATCAAGGCCGGTCTCTTCTTTAGCCTCCCTAGTTACTGCATCCTCAAGGCTCTCGCCGTAATCCACAAACCCTCCGGGCAAAGCCCAGCCAAAAGGAGGATTACTGCGTTCAATGATTACAATCCCTTCGGGTAATTCGATAATCACATCTACCGTAACAAAAGGGCCGCCGGATAATTTCGTAGTCACATATTCCAGATAGCCTAATACGCCTTTTTTAAAAACCTCAAATGCCTCCCGGTTATTTAAACAAAAGGTGATTTCCGTTAGCGTTGTATTTTTCTTACGTAAATGCCTTAAAACCTCCTGAGCCATGATCTTGGCCGAGGCCAATAACGCAAAGCCTCCGGTGCCACAGCCTAAGGCCGGAAAAATAATGGAATTAATCTTTAATCTAACGGCTAAATCCAGAGAATTTCTGCAAGAAGTGCGTATTTTTACTTCATCGGTCTTAAAATCCATGCCCATTGTCGCTGCATGAATCACATATTTTGCTGCCAATTCCCCTGCCCCGGTTGCAATTGCAGCACCTATCTCAATCGGCCCTTTTTTTACCGCCTCCTTCTCAATAACCTGCCCGCCCTTTTTCCTAATTACCCCGGCAACCCCTCCGCCCATCACTAATTTATTATTAGCGGCATTAACAATTGCATCTGCCTGTAGCTCAGTAATATCGCCCATCATAATCTTAATTTCAGTATTTTTTATCTTCATCTTTAATCTACCACCTAAAAGGCTGAAAATGCTGGAGTGAACTCAACATGCCCTTTAGCCTAATAATTAAAATCATATTTGAATACTCATCAGTCCAGGCCCGGATAAACCCTCTTTTTCCAAGAGTATGCTTAGCCCACCCCAATTCATTTACCAGCAGGTTAAAAGTATTGATATCCCAACTCATAGCAAACCAGGTTGTAGCGAAAAGCTCTTGGCTGGAGTCATCAGAATTTCGTTTAGCATTTGCATAAGCATCCAGATAATTAGCATTGCTCAATAAAACCGGAACAAAATCAAGATAGCGGTTAGAGACGTGAAACAATATCATCCCTTTGTCAGTTAAATGCTTCCGGTACTCATTGATTGCCTCAGTGGTTAAAAGATGCACGGGAATAGCATCCCCGCTAAAAGCATCTACTATCAAAAGGTCATACCTTTTAGCCGGCATTTTTTTTATTGTAATCCTGGCGTCTCCATAAATAATATTGACCTTGGCTTTAGTATGTTTAACAAAAGTAAACAAATTCTTCGCAATAGGATACACGTCCGGATCGATTTCAAAATAATCAATCTCAGTACCGGCCCGGCCATAAGCCGCCAGCCCCCCGCTGCCTAAACCGATTACTCCGATATTCTTAAAATTTTCCGCAGCCGGCGAAGTCAATAATTCTCCGATCGGAGTAAGCTTGTGGTAATAGGCCAAAGCCTGGTTCTCTTTCTTTTTGTCCTGGAACTGGACGCCATGAATAGTAGAGCCGTGCATTAAAATATATTTTCCATCACTTAGAAATACTCTATATAACCCGTAATAGTTACGATGCCGGTAAATATCCTGTGTATTAGTCCACATAGATTCAACCAGCGGAGTGATTAATAATATCATAAGTATGCTAAAGAAAAGCGAACGCGGATATTTAAAAAGGCCGGTAAAGCAAATTCTAAAAGTAAGGAAAATAATAATTACCCCAAAGATATTATACCCTCTAAAGAAAACCGGCCAAATAACCAGCATTATACAAACATAAGAAACGAGAAATACATTGCGCCAACCCATAAGCACCGGCTTAGTCCCCACAGCCAAAGCTAAAGCAATTAGGAGCAAACCTAACAGATATTCGCAAATTGAAACCGAAATAAGCGGCATAACCCAAGTAGCAACAAGGCCACCGAGAAATCCACCGCTAGCTATAATTAGATAGAACAAAGGCAGGTTATCCAGATTGGTCGGCTTAGTTTTATGCAATTGGTGCTGGCAAAACATACAGATATGGAATAAAAATAGGCAGAGAACAATTAACTCCACAATAAATGGGAAAAATCCGCTTAAAATCATAAAAAACCAAACTACGCTCCAGGCAAAGGTTAAATAAAACTTATCCACCACCCAGGAAGGAGACCAAGGCCTTTGTTTGAAATTTAAGACAAAGGAAACTAGGTAGATACACAAAGGCACTACCCACAATAAAGGAATAGGAGCAACCTCATATGTAATCATATTGGTTACCGAAAGAAACATGATTACCGAGGCTGCACTATAAAGAAGCCAACGGAAACAATCTTGCCTTAAAACGCCATTCATATTCCAAATCTTATTGATTTTACTTTCTCGATTAGCCTTGACCGTAAAAACCGCGTAGATAATTAACCCCAAAAGCGAAAAATACAAAATCCTCCATAATAAAAATTGCATGCCTATGTCCAGGAATAACTCGAATAAAAACGGATACGTAACCAGCGCC
>Ga0268276_1000854_pt1 | contig 33114 bp, 36 predicted proteins | sample saktaG_4_FD_190145 | JGI IMG/M metagenome (GOLD analysis project Ga0268276, IMG submission 190145) | Saline water microbial communities from Sakinaw Lake, British Columbia, Canada - sak_2010_1_5_45m | ecosystem: Environmental > Aquatic > Non-marine Saline and Alkaline > Saline ...
TTTAACTAGAGATATAAAATGTTCTTCAAGCAACGTAGCGGATAACTGTATCGGAATTGTCGGTGATTTGCTTCCTCCCACGTCTAGACCGAATCCATAGAAAGAAGCTCCACCAGATATGCTCATGGTCTGACTAATATCAACTATTTGATTGAGTTTTTTCAATAATTCGTTTTTTAACAAGTTTGGTTCTAGCAATCTAATTTCTCTTAATATGGAACCAATTATTTCTATCAAAAAACTTTTTTTATTAAGTAAGTCATAGTTGGCCTCAATTTCTCTCCTAAAAGAAAAAAGTAATTTTTCTTTTGTATACTTCCATATAAACTTGTGAAAATTTGCTAAGCTTGTTTTTCCTACTCCAACACCCCCACAGACAGTCAAACATATTCTATTATTTGAAGAAAAAAGACCATCAAGGAATTTCCTTTCTCCGTCTCTTCCAACGAATGCTTTATCTATGGGCAGATCTCCTCCCTCTATAAGTGGTAGGGTGTCGTAAGGATTTTTCTTCAAGCCAAATTGTTGCCAATTTATAGGGTTCATAAACTTGGTACTTATAGTAAATTTATAAAATTACTATAACTGTTGATAACTCATTATTTTATATAAATATACCAAAAGCTAGAACAAAAAACCACCCCGATTAAAAGGTGGCTTTTAACTCCTTCATTCTACGGCTACCATATTTCTTTCTTTGCTATAATTCCTATCCGGGAGGTAAGTTGTCACAAATAGGCTGAAATTATTAGTTGTATTGTGGAGACAATCCATTCGTTTTGTTCATCTGCTCCCTCTGGGCTAGGCAATATTTCATTTATCACCACGCCCGTCGGATAAACTATTGGGATGACCACATTTTGCAGTGGCGTTTCTGCTGGAGATATATCAAGTGGCTCGGCTAGAGTCGCAGAAGGTGCTTCTATCGGCGCCTCAGAGGGTGTTTGGAGTATGGGTTGCGCGATCTGACCATCAACATAGGCCAACCCCTGGTCTTTTATCTTTTGTAAAGTTTTTTCTCCAATACCCTTCACTCTTAATAGATCGTCAATCGAAGAAAAAGGCCTGGCATCTATTATCCTTTGGCCTATCGCCGGCCCCACCCCTGTTATTCCATCTAGTTGTTGTAGCGTCGCCGTATTAATTTCTACCCCATCCACAGCAAAAATTATTAGGGGAACTGTTAGAAATATAAGGGCAATTAGAGAGAATTTTATTAGCACGGCTAAATAAGGGTGTTTTGCGGCCTGTTATATTTAATTCCAAAGTGGTCGTAGGCTAGTTTAGTGGCCATTCTTCCTCTGGGGGTTCTTTCAATAAATCCCAATTGCATTAAATAGGGTTCATTAATATCTAAAATACTATCTTCCTCTTCTTGGATGGCGGCGGCTAGGGCCTGTAGCCCAGTTGGACCGCCATTAAATTTATTAATTATTGTTTCAATAATTCTTCGGTCTGACGGTTCCAGCCCCATTTCATCAACCTCCAAAGATCCTAGTGCTTTTTCCGCAATTTCTCTTGTGATAACGCCATCTCCCTCCACTTCAGCAAAATCTCTCACCCTTTTTAAAAGTCTATTTGCTACTCTTGGAGTAAAACGAGCCCTTTGGGCGATGATTTCTTTGGCGTCATCATTGATGGCGATTTTTAGTAATTTACTAGACCTTTCAACAATTTTTTCAATATCTCCGTTTTCATAAAAGTTTAATTGGAATGTTGCTCCAAATCTGTTTCTTAGTGGGGCCGATAGCATCGCTGGTCTTGTGGTCGCTCCGATCAGGGTAAATCTTGGTACCTTTAATTCCATGGTTCTTGCCATTGGTCCTTTGCCCAGAATTAGGTTCAATTTATACTCTTCCATCGCTGGGTACAAATATTCTTCAATTGTTTTATTAATTCGATGGCATTCGTCTAAAAATAGGACCTCGCCGTCAGCCAGGTTCGTTAAAATAGCAACTAAATCGCCCGCTCTTTCTAGCGCCGGGCCAGAGGTGACTCTTATCGGCGCTCCCATTTCTTTTGCTATTAGATAAGCCAATGTTGTTTTCCCTAGGCCAGAGTTTCCGCACAAAAGAAGGTGGTCAGGAGCCTGACCCCTCTTTTTGGCCGCATCAACAATAATTTTGATGTTTTGTTTAATGTTGCTTTGGCCGACGTATTCATCCCAACTCTTCGGTCTTAGGGCAGAATCCAATATTTCGTCTTCCGCCACTTTTTTGTCTAAAACTCTTGACATAGGTTTATAAAACTGATATAATACAGGTTCTAATATAAAAGTAGATTAAACAGCTTTTTTATTGAGGGCGTGTGTTATTGGTTTCACCTCAGTTAGGGTAATTTGGCTCCGGCTCGATTATTCCTCAGGTGGGGCTGGCTTATGTCTCAGACATAAGGACGCCTTCAATAAAGTAGCTGTTTTTTGTTTGTTAAATTAATCTCCGACAATTCTCTTCACCTCATCTAGTGTGGTGACCCCCAATATTGTTTCGATTAGTCCAGCCTGGTGCATTGTTACCATGCCCTTTTTAATAGCCATATCTTTTACTGCCGATATTGGGGGGTTGGTTAAGATAAACCTTTCGAGTTCATTGTCTTTTACCATGGCCTCGTATAGGCCTCTTCGGCCCCTATAGCCAGTGAAGTTACAAAAATCACAACCCTTCGGGTTTACCTTGGGGATTTTTAACGTTTTATCTAATTTTGGAATCTCTACCTCCTTGGGTAGATTAGCCAATCCTTTTGTGATCTCTTCGAACTCTTCTGCCGATGGCTTAACCAGCGTTGAGCACTTAGAACAGACTTTTCTTACTAATCTTTGGGCAATTATTAAATTTAAGGCAGGGGCGACAGAAGAAGGTTCTGCCCCTAGGTCTACCAGCCTCGGGATAGTTCCAGCAGCATCATTGGTGTGGAGGGTGCTTAATACTAAGTGGCCAGTCAGTGCAGCCTGTAGGGCTATTTTAGCTGTTTCCAAATCTCTAATTTCTCCGACTAGAATTACGTCAGGGTCTTGCCTTACTATGGATCTTAGCCCATCACTGAAGGTGTATCCTTTTTCTGCATCAACCTGTGTTTGGGAAACTCCCGTTAAATGATATTCGATTGGGTCTTCAATGGTTATAATTTTTATCTCTGGGTTTTGAATGTTTTTCAAAAATGCGTATAGGGTGGTTGTTTTACCAGATCCAGTAGGACCGGTTACAATAACCATTCCGTTCGGTTTTTGTATTTCTTTTTGGAAAAGAGCGAATAGATCTTTTCTTAAACCCAAGTCTTCTAGATTTTTTAGATTCTTTGGGTTTAATATTCTCATTACGATAGACTCTCCATATTCTGATGGCAAAGAAGATGTTCTGATTTCTATTTGTAGTTCATCTAGCAATATGGAGAATCTCCCATCTTGTGGTTTGTCTGTAACATTGAGTTTCAGTTTTGATAGAAGTTTTATACGAGAAATTAGTCCTTGATATATTTTTAAGTCAAAAAAGATAACATCCTGCAAAACACCATCCAGTCTTATCCTTAATCGCCCCTGATCTTCTTGGGGTTCGAAGTGGATGTCAGAGACTCCTAGGGTTATAGACCCAGAGAAGATAAGATCGATGACAGCGGAAGTTTTTTGTTCTAAGTTTTCTTCAACTTTCTTTTTAAAATCAACAATGTTTTTAACTTCTTTTTGGACCATATCTAATATCTCCGGCGATATGGTGATTGATCCTAATAGTCTTTGATTACTAGAGGTTTCCATTTTTTAATAAATTATTTATTTAGTTATATTTTAAATAGTATTATTCCAAAGATTTTTAACTATTTCTTGATGCTGAGCTCCCATTTTTATTAATACGGCAGAGGCTTCTAGCATTGGAGAAGAGGTAGTTTTGTTTTTGAAGTTATCTGAGGCTAAAATTAGTCCAGCCAAGAGACAGGTGGCCGTATTCTTGTTAATGTTACCCAGCTTTATAATATCAAAAACTGCTTCAGATAGCGACTTATTCTGCTCCACAATATTTATCTTACCGAAATTTGTGTTATCTTGTTGGTTGTCTATATTTAAAATTGCAGATTTGGACAAAATGTCCTTGTTAAATATTGGGGGCCATTTCACGGCTTCTATATTTTTAAATCCCAAAGTTATTAAAAGATCAGGCTTTGGTTCTGCGAAGCAAAAGGAAATATCGTCCTTTTTGAGGCTGCCCCTATCAATCGTCAATAACACCTTTGTACTAATTTGATCTTTCTCGTATCTTATCTGAGAGATATTCGCTTTATCATTTGGGAAGGAAACCACAAAATCCTTTGGGTAAGAGATATGTTCGAGAGCCGGGGTCAAGAATTTTAATCTTTCTGGTAATTCTTCTATGGCCAGGTTTACATTCTTGCCAGATTCTTTTAGAGTATAGAAAAGAGCCAGAGCATTTACGAGGCTCTCTAGGGTTGGAGTTGAGGGTAAAATGTATATATTCTGGGAGTTGTCGATCAGGATTTTAGCTTCTTTTGGCGAATTCATAGGAAGGTCGTTAGTTTAGTCCAAAGTACATCAATTTTTTTAATAAGTCAATTTAAAATTAAATGAAAAAAGAGGGAGAAATAGTGTATATAACTAACACGGCGCTAGCTACGCAAAAGATAGGGAGAGAGCTGGGGAAAATGATTATTAAAAAAAGGAGAATCGGCCCTGTTATTATTGGTTTAGATGGAGACCTAGGAAGTGGGAAAACAACTTTTCTGCAGGGGTTTGCTTTAGGTTTGGGAATCAAGGAGAAGATATTAAGTCCGACTTTTGTGATATTAAAAAGATTTGAGATCAAAAAGAAAAATTCAAACTACAGAAATTTCTATCACATCGATTGCTATAGGTTGAACGGCGCTGATGATTTAAAGGACCTTAATTTTAAAGATATCAGCATGGATAAACATAGTATCGTCGCCATTGAGTGGGTAGAGAAGATAAGGAAAGCAGTTCCAACCCAGAATATTTCTATCGGGTTTAAATTTTTAGATAAAAATAAAAGAGAGATAATTTTGTCGGGGACTAGTTTAAATGATATAATAAAAAACAATGGAGAAAGATAGATTGCTTATTGTAGATTCCAACGCTCTTTTACACAGGGCCTTCCATGCACTACCGCCCCTAACGACAAAATCTGGGGAGCAGACAGGAGCTATTTACGGATTTCTACTTGCTTTTTTTAAAGCGATTAAAGACCTGAACCCCAAATATATCGTTGCCTGCTTCGATACCAAGGCGCCCACTTTCAGGCACATCAAGTTTAAGGATTATAAGGCACAGCGTCCCAAAACGCCCGATGAGATTATTGCGCAACTACCCAAAACACAAGAAATCCTAAAAGAGTTTAACGTACCAGTTTTTGCCAAAGAGGGGTTTGAGGCAGATGATCTAATCGCGACAATCACCCGGAAAGCCCTAGAAGGTTCGCAGAGCATAGATGTTTACATCCTGAGTGGCGACCTCGACAACATCCAATTAGTTAATGATAGTGTTCGTGTTTATACTTTAGGGAAAGGGATTAAAGACACCGTTATATACGACAAAGAGAAAGTATTTGAAAGGTTCCTGATCACACCGGACCAAATGGTAGATTTCAAGGCTTTGGTGGGAGATTCTTCGGATAATATTCCAGGGGTGGCGGGTATAGGGAAAAAAACAGCAGCCTATTTATTGCAGAAATTTGGTAGCCTAGAGAACATTTACGGAAAAATTGAAGAAGATGCTAGCGTCAGACTAAAAGTAAAAGAAGTTTTACTAAAATACAAAGAAGAAGCATTTTTAGCAAAGGAGTTAGTGGAGATGAAAAGCGACGTAGATATATATTTTAATATTAAGGATTGTTTATTTGGACAATTTGATAGCAAAAAAATAACGGAGACTCTATCAAAGTTCGAATTTCATACTCTCATCGCGCGACTGCCATTTTTACAAAAAGAAGAGCCTAGGCCTATTCAAAAATCATTACTTTAAAATAATATGTTAACAAGAGGAACAATCTTATTTAGTATAGCCTTCCCAATCGTTGTGGTCGGCTTATTCATAATAGCAGTTTTTGCCGCCGTAGATTATGAAAGCCTAACATTGGAGGTGTACGGTATATTTCTTTTAGTGGCCGTGTTTGTTTTCCTTTTTGGTTTTGCGATAGGACAAAAATTTGCTTCTCCGATGAGGCAGTTAATCGATAAAGCAAATAAGTTGAATAAGGGAGAATTAGATTCCAAGGTATTTTTAGAGACAAAAGATGAATTTGGAGAGTTGGCAGAGGCTTTAAATAAAGTGGCCGAAAAACTTCAAAAGAGTCGTGCGGAGGTGGCTCAAGCCGAGAGTGTGGCAGACGTAAAAATTAGAGCAAAAACCAAAGAGTTGGAAGAGACTGTGGGAAATTTGGAGCTAAAGGTGAGGGGAAGAGCACAAGAGTTGCAAAAAATGATTCAGGAATCGCAACAATTGCAAGATTTAGTGAGAACTCGCGAGACAGAAGTCGTTGAGTTAAAAAAATCAATAAAAGCGTTGGGCGGCGCAAAAGGGAAAAAGAGTAGAGGAGAAGAAGAATAATTAATATATGCCAGAATTACCAGAAGTCCAAACAATGGTAGAAGATTTAGAAAAGAAGGTCCTTAATAGGACCTTTCTTAATGTTTGGACCGATACACCGAAAATAGTTAAAAAACCAAAATCCTTCGGAGCTTTCCAAAAACAAATTAAAGGGAAAACCATTAAAAAAATTTGGAGAAGAGCTAAAAACATTTTGATCGAACTGTCTGGTGGCCATGTCTTATTGGTGCACAATAAAATGACAGGGCATCTTCTATATGGAAGTTGGGAGAGGAAGGGCAATGTTTGGTGGCCAAAAGATGCGGGGCCAATGCAGGAGAAAGTTAACGGGTATATCCGCATTGTGTTCTTTTTGGATAATAACAAAATGTTGGCGCTTTCCGATTTAAGGAAATTCGCTAAAGTAGAATTATGGGAGAAAGGGAAGTTATTTAATTCAAAAGAATTTCAAGGAATTGGGCCAGAACCGCTAGAGAAAGGATTCACCTTTGAAGTATTTGAAAAAATATTAGAGAATAAAAAAGGAAAAGTGAAACAAGTTTTGATGAAGCCGGAGATTATTGCTGGCATTGGTAATATTTATTCCGATGAGATATTGTGGCGAGCGAAAGTGAGTCCGCAGAAGGACATTTCTAAATTAAATAAAACAGAGTTAAGGTTGATATATCAAAATATCAGAAGGGTTCTGGAAAAAGCAATTGCGCTAAGGGGAGAGAGTTTTTCTGATTTTAGAGACCCACAAGGCGAAAAAGGTTTTTTTGACACTGAAAGAATGGTATATCAAAGAGAAGGAGAAAAATGTAGCCGTTGTGGCACAAAAATTAAAAGGATAAAAATGGGTGGGCGCAGTGCTCATTTTTGTCCCCACTGCCAGAAACTATAGAAAATTATGATTATTTTTCTTTATGGCGAGGATTCGTATAGATCCCGTCAGAAGTTAGATGAAATTATCCAAGAGTATAAAAAGACCAACAAAAGTGGCCTTAATTTAAGATTTTTTGATTATGGCGAGCCAGGGGTTTCTGTCGATGATTTAAAAAACTCCACCCAACAGTTTTCAATGTTCAGAGATAAAAATCTTACTGTGGTAAAAAATCTTTTCTCCGATGTTAATAATAAAGAAAAGTTTTTAAAGATTGCGAAAGATTTATCGGATGGAGAAGATATAATAATAATTTATGAAGACAACAAGCCGAAAGAGAGCGATGCTCTGCTAAAGTTTTTGAAGAAGAATACAAAATTTCAGGAGTTTGGTGAGTTAAAGTTGGGCCAAAAAAGGGAGTGGGTAAAAAAAGAGTTTGATTCTGTAAATGCGAGAATTGATGGTATGACCCTGGACTATTTTTTAGGTTGTGCCGGGAACGATTTGTGGGCAGTGTCGAATGAGATAAATAAGGTAACAAATTATAAAAAAGGAAAAGAGATAAAAATAGAGGATATCAAATTGTTAATCAAGCCCAAAATAGAAACAGATATTTTTAGAACAGTGGACGCCATCGGTCAAAAGAATAAGAAGCAAGCCCTCGGCTTAATCTATAAACACCTAGAGAATGGGGACTCTCCACTATATCTTCTGTCAATGATAAGTTATCAATTCCGCAACCTTCTAATAGTGAAAGAGCTGATTGAGAAAGCCGTGCCCTATAATCTGCTTGTTAAAAAAAGTGGGCTACATCCGTTTGTGGTTAGGAAAAGCTGTGATCAGGCGCAACTGTTTTCTTTCGGGGACCTAAAAAAAATCTACCAAAGAATTTTTGAGGTAGACCTTAACATCAAGATTGGGAAGATAGAACCAGAGCTTGCCTTGGATCTGTTGGTGGCGTCTTTATAAGATTTTTGTATCAAAAAACTGGCCGAGGGCCAGTTTTATTTTGCTAGATTTTTATATATTAACTTGGTCAATCTGGATTTTTTTCGGCTAGCCTCATTCTTTTTTATAATCCCAACCTTCGCTGTCTTATCTAGAATTTGGTAGATCTTTGGTAAGAGGGCCTCCGCTTCTTTCGCCTTTTTTCCTAAAACCAAACTGCGGGCCTCTTTGATGAGGTCTTTCATTTTGTCTTTGTAGACAAGATTTTTTTCCTTTCTTCGGATGCTTTGGCGAAGAGCCTTCTTCGCAGATTTTATAATTGCCATATGTGTATATAATGATATTTAACACATAATAATAAACAATTCAAGAGTTTGTCATTAATCGGGATTGTATTATAATAGAAATATACATTTTTAATATGTCAAAAAAGACTCCAGAAAGTATGCCACCTCAAGAGCCCGTTCAACAACCAGAGCCGCCACAAGAAAAAGAAAACCGTTTAGCTAAAAAGGGGCTTTTTGCTTCTAAAGAGTTCCGGGAAGCGGAAGCTAAAGAAGAAAACCCAGTCGAAGTAGTGGAAGCCCAGGGGGAAGGAAATAAAGGAATGAGAGAGGCTATTGAGGCCGCTAGAGCAGCTATTGAGGCGGCGGCTGTTGGCGAAAATCAGCCCGTAGAGGAAAAACGTCCTGATTTACCTACCGAAGTTTCCCCAGAGAATCCAATGCCACCCACCCAAGCAGAAGTGTCTGTAAATAAACCATCCCCAGCACCGGATTTACCGGCAGGAGAGGAAGGGCAAGGGGGAGAAGGTGGTTCCTTGACTGGTGAAGAATATGATGCTCTTTTGGCTAGAGCTAAAAAAAGGGGGGAAGTAAATGGGACAGAACAGCCGAGTGCGCCAGAAGCAACTAAAAGTGTGCCCCCTAGATCTCGACCTCTACCACCCCGATTCAAACCAACGGTGGCAAAAGAAGGGTCCGCTCCAAAGGAAGGCGAAGCTCCAATCCCCGCTGAACAAGTTTCAGTAGATGCAAAAGTTGAAACACCAAAACAACCAGAAAAAGATGCGGAAAAACCAAGCAAGGCGCGATACCGTTTTGGTGGCGGATCGCTTCGCCCTAGTAGCGATATTCCCGATGAGGTAGCGCCATTCGATATTTCTCCTGGGAATGTACGAAGAATAGTAAAGGGCTTGGCTGTTGAGGATGAGGTGGGGCGGGCTGGGGAGCCCAGTGGAGCGCCAGAAAGTGGACCAGCAGTTGCTCCCGAAAACGATGAGCAAATTTTGAAACTGAAAGAAAATTTAGCAGGGTCATCACAAGAAATGGTGGGAAAATGGTTGGGAATTGGGAAAATGTCGCCAGAACGCATGGCCAGTATCGATGCTTCTTATACGGAAATGCAGAAAGCTGCCTATGGGCTTACTGGGGAAAGTTTAGATAAAAGGATGAGGTTAGAAGCCGTTGAAGAGGCGAGGAGAAATGGGAAGAAAGTTATTAGCCGAAAAGAATTTTTTAGCCAGGAGAATGTAGCCAAAGCAGAAAAAGATGAGACAAAAAGAAGAATCGGAGCCGGGGTCAGGGTTAGTTGGAATAGTCTGTCAGAGGATGAGAAAAGACGACGAATTCTTGAGTCGGGGAATATTAAAGAGGCAAGCAAAAAATATGGGAAGGACCTAGAGGCCAGAAGACAAGAATTGAAAGGGGGTGGGATAGATCTTCCGGTAGATGTTTACTATAATCTTCTTTCTCGGGGGATTGAACCTCAGAATTTAGTTAAGAAAGGAATTTTTAGTAAGAAAATAGTAATGGCGTATTCGCACAATAATCCGGAAGAGAAAAATACTCCGCCATTTTTTAAGGGTGATTTAAATACCTTTAAAGCTTGGGCGGAGGGAGAAAAGCACAATTTAATGATGGATATTCGCAGAGATGCGGGGTTAAAAATGGGGAAGGAACACGAAATAGGTAAACAAGCTTGGATGAATAGGAAGGTAAATAAGTTGATAGATATTTCGGCGGATATTGTTCATTCTGGGGTGGCTCCGGAAGTCGCGGCCAGTGCCGCCACGAGAGAGCCCTTTAAAGAAGCCATGGCAGTAGAAAAGTTTGAAAATGAAGTCAAGGTGTTAAGTGATGCTGAGGTGAAAACCAAGGGCGAAGAAGTAGAGAGAGAATATAAGGAAAGGATCAGTAAGATGGAAAAAATTGTTGATGATGAAGCTTGCGTAGCGATACTATCTGGGTTGGGGTTAACCCCAAAGGAGGTCACGAGTTTTAAAAAATCTGTGAAAGCGGGGGCGGGAGATAGGTTGGGAAAGATTCCGGTTCGTTTTTGGGATTCATTTATGCAGCAGCATAGGGAAATTAAAAAGGAGCACGATATGCGAGCTAAAATCATCGGTGCAAGAAATAAAATAATAAGGCAGAAAGAGATGGAGAAAAATATCGCTGCTGTGAGGGAGAAATTAGCTACTGTTGGTCAGAAATCAGCAGCAGCATAATAATATGGCAAAAAAAATTGTTAAAAAAACAAAAAAATCAGCACGCAGCACCAGTAGGAAGAAGAAAGTTTCAAAGGCATCAATAAATAAGATGATAAAGGATTTTGTTAAAAGAATAGAGGCGATCTAATGTTTTGGAAAACTGTCTCAACTGCTGGGACAGTTTTTTGTTACTTTGGATATTTGGTCGTCTTAAATTACATATTTTCGTCCTTAATGAAGTTGAATTTAGCCTAAAAAGTATTACAATCAATGCATATCAATATATTTGCAATATGGTAGAACAATTTAGATCAAGAGAGGGGGGCAATATAATGGAAGCGCCACAAGAAGCCAATGAGGCAGTGGAAGACTCTATCCAGCGCAGGACAGAGGAGACAGGAAACGAGGCCCCTGAAACCAGAACATGGATGGACAGTGGCAAAAGAGCTGTGGTCGGGGTTTTAGATAAGGGAACGGGCGCCCTGGCAAGCATCGTCGGTTTGGCTTGGAATATTGGGCGTACCTTAGTTGCCTTGTCGGTTGTCGTTACATTGGAGGCGGCCAAAGAGGTTAAAGACTCGATTAAAGAAGATATATTAGCCCCCGTGTTAAAGAAGGCTGGGGTAAAGATACCGAAAGCGAAGAAAGAGGAAAAGGGGGGTAAATAATTACAATGTACGAAGATATATTTAATAAAATAAATATTCCGGGAGAAGAGAGGAAAATAACCAAAGATCTTTTTGAATTGGTGCTAGAGAGGGTTCTAAAGAATCTGTATCTTAGTTTAAGCGAAAGTGACAAGAAAAAAATGAACGATATTTTTCTGTCACAGAATCAGGAGTTGCAAGAAGAATTTATTACTACTCATTTGCCGAATCTTGAAGATGTCCTTTATAAAGAAATGGGTAAGATTGAGAGCGAAATTAAAAAAGACATCACCAAATGATAGCCTCTCTCCAGGGGAAAATTGTTTTAAAGAAAGAAAAGTTTATTATCCTAGAAGTTAATAATATAGGGTACAAGGTTTTTTTGTCTAAAAAATCTTTTTCAAAATTGCCCGAAGTCGGGCAGAACCTCAAGGTATATATCTTCATGGATGTTAAGGAAACGGCCCAAGACCTCTATGGGTTTTTTGATTATCAAGAATTAGAATTTTTTGAAATATTAAATAACATTAGGGGGATAGGGCCGAAAGCCGCGATCGAAATCGCTTCCCTAGGGCCGTTAGATAAACTAAAAGATAAAATTCTAAATCACGATGAGACGATATTCCAATCTATCCCCGGAATTGGGCAGAAAAGAGCGATGTCCATAATTTTAGAACTTACCGGGAAGATAAAAAATATTTCTAAAATGAAATCCCCCGGAGGGGAGGAAGCCGAAGATACGTTGGTGGACCTTGGATTCCCAAGACAAAAGGCAAAAGAAGTTTTATCAAGGATTTCGAAAGATATAAAAGACCCTCAAGAAAGATTAAAGATTGCCCTGCAAATGATAGGGCAATAAACATGGGAATTAAGAAAATAATAGAAAAATTATTACCGAAGTTTTTACTTAGCTTATATCACTATAAGCTAGTTTTATTAGCAGCTATGATTTATGGTTTTCCTGGTAAAAAAATAAAAGTTATTGGGGTGACTGGGACAAAAGGAAAATCCACCTCAGTGATACTAATAGGAAAAATCCTAGAGGAGGCAGGGTTTAGGGTGGCCTGGATGACTTCGGCTACAATTAAGGTCGCCGATAGGGAGATATTAAATCCCTATCATATGACAATGCCCGGAAGGTTTGTCATCCAAAGATTTTTGAAAGATGCCCTAATATCAAAATGTGATTACGCCATCTTAGAAGTGACATCAGAGGGGATAAAACAACATCGACATAGGTTTATCAATTTTGATACTGCAGTTTTTACTAATTTAAAGCCGGAGCATATTGAGGCTCACGGCAGTTTTGAAAATTATAGGCTTTGTAAGGGGAAACTATTTAAAGCAACTAAAAATATTCATGTATTAAACTTGGATGACAAGGAATTGGAATATTTTATGCAATTTCCTGCGCATAAAAAGATCGGGTGTAGCATGATCAATCCGAGGGCTGATATATACGCGACAAATATTCAGGAGTCTAGAGAGGGGGTAGGGTTTTCTATCGGTGGTATGGATTTTAATTTAAAGCTCCTGGGTAGGTTTAATATTTCTAATTCCCTTTTGGCTGTAGGGGTCGGTTTGTCTTCCGGCGTCGCTCTAGGGGTTTGTAAAAGGGCTTTAGAAAAAATTAGTATAATGCCCGGTAGAATGGAGGTTGTGATAGAGAAGCCATATAAGGTTATCGTTGATTTAGCTCATACCCCAGATTCCTATGAGGAGGTTTTTAAAGCCGTAAAAGCTTTCCCACACAATAAAATTATTGTTGTTTTCGGATCTGCTGGTGGCGGAAGAGATAAATGGAAAAGGCCAGTTTTAGGGAAGATTGCCGGTCAATCAGCCGACTATATCGTTCTGTGCAACGAAGATCCCTACGATGAGAAGCCGGAAGAGATCGTAGAGGAAATAAAAAAAGGGGTGATTGAGTCGGGGTTTGTAAAAGAAAATTTGTTTGAAATATTAGACAGGAGGGAGGCCATTAGGAAAGGGTTAACACTGGCGAAAGAAAATGATATGGTCCTAATTTTAGGGAAAGGGACAGAGCAACTAATGGTTTTATCAACTGGAAAAGTCCCTTGGGACGACCGGACTATTACGAAAGAAGAGTTTAAAAGTATTGACTTTAGCACAAGAAGATTGTAATTAGGAATTGAGGACATTTGTGTTCTTTACTTCCAGGAGGTGAAATCATGTTAGGTGAGATTGGTTCAACTACGGGTATCTTTTTTTTCGTGTTTTCTGTGGCATCTCTCGGGATATCGATAGCAACGTTATTGTATCTCAGGCACGCCGTCAAGAAAGAACATCAGCACATTAATAAAGTAATTGCTACAATTTGGAAATTGAAAGATCATCTTCAAAAACAGAATGGCGAAGTTGAAAAGAGAATTGAAGATCATATTAAGGGGCAGAAAGAATGGGAAACGAGCCTCAAGAAATGGCTTAGCGATGAGTTGATGAAACAGCATCAGGCCAATGAGGCCGCTGTCATAAAGATTGGCGAGGCCAGCGAGGCCACCATCGCCAGAATTGGTGCTGCGGTTGATACTATCGGCAAAAGCCGGGAAGCGTTGGCAAAAAACTTTGGTGAGTTTGTGGGTCTTCTGCGAGTTGCAATGAGAGCAGAGAAGGCATTGCTTGAGACTGCCAAAGTTTCTCCCGATAGAGCAGCTGGTCCTTCCGGGCCAGTTTGATCAGCGAGACCAGGTGATTGTGGGGTTAGGCATCCCTCCTCCTTACCCCGCTTGATCGCATGGTCGTTGGTCGCCCGGAGCCGGGGTTTACTTCTCCTTTCCCTCGTCTCCGGGTTTAGAAATAAGCGGTTATGTCGACCGCATAAAGATATGAGTTCCCTACGCGTCGCTGTGTAGGGAACTTTTTTGTTGATTTTTAACCTTGTTTAGGCTAGAGTAGCATTATGACAAAAAATAACTTACCAAAATCAATCAGGAAGTTTATTAGAACGGCCAAGGCTAAAATTCGCCGGGAGATTTTAGACTCCAAAAAACAAGAAGAGGCAATCAAAGAGCTTGTTCTAAGATTTATTACTAAAGATAAGTTAGCGAAAGATGCAAATTAAGGATATTTTTGATCTAGCCATACAAATGAGTGTCGCCACTGACTTAAGGGGCGCTGATTTTGTAAAAAATCTTTTGCAGAGGAGAAAAGAGAAATACGATAAATTATCAGATAAACAGAAAGAAGAATTTGATATAGAAACCCTAGAGAACCCATATTCTGACTCTAGAATTTTGCATGTGGCCGAGGATAGGGAAATAAAAAAGATTCTATTCGGGATTGATATCGAGTCAGCTGAGATTCTCTTGGCGAAGGAATTGGGAAATATAGATTTAATTATCGCTCATCACCCCAGGGGGAAGGGTTTGGCGAATCTAGCAGACGTAATGAGCTTACAATGTGATGTCTTGGCGACCTACGGTGTACCGATTAATGTGGCGGAGGGTTTAATGAGAGAAAAAATAAGCGAAGTTGCTAGGGGTGTGAATTCTAGCAATCATCAGAGGACGGTGGATACGGCGAAATTGTTGGGGTTCAACTTAATGTGCCTACATACTACTTGCGATAATTTAGCTGCTAAGTTTTTAAAGGATAAGGTCGAAGAAAAAGAATTTAGTACTGTTGGAGATGTAATGGATATGTTGAAAGAAATCCCAGAGTATGCAGAGGCGATGAAAATTGGGGCAGGACCCAAGATCTATGTTGGTAGTCCCGAGGGACGCTGTGGAAAAATTGCAGTAACAGAGATTACGGGTGGCACAGAGGGATCTCCTAAGCTCTATGAGAAGATGGCTCAGGCCGGCATTGGCACAGTAATTGGAATGCATGTTTCGGAAGAGCACAAGAAAGAGGCGGAATTAGCCAATGTGAATATTGTTATCGCCGGGCACATGTCTTCTGATTCTTTGGGCATTAATTTGTTTCTAGATGAACTAGAAAAGAGGGGGATAGAAATTATTCCTTGCTCGGGATTAATCAGAATAAAAAGATTTTAAAGTTACAAATAAAAAGCTCCGCTAATTAGCGGAGCTTTTTAGTCATATAGGTATTCTCTAATTTATACCCCAGCCCTCTGTAATATCCCCTTACCCCCACTCCAGAGATTATGCCGATTTTTTTAAGATGGAACTCACTCGCGGTTATTTTCTCCGCTTCTTTTATTAATTTTTTCCCCAAGCCCTTGTGTTGTGGAGATACGGCGGTGGATTTAAACGGATGTAGCTGCCCGTATGTATGTAGCTCTCTGACAATCGTAGAGCTTTTCAGCGCGGGGATGGAGGTGTCTACAGAAGGAGCCCTCAATCTTAGTAGGCTATAGAGCCGAGTCCTGTCTTTATTCTCGTAGCTTAAAAATATTTCTTTCCCACCAGAAGCTTCATACTCTTGCTTATACAAATACAAATTTTCTTTTGCGTCGTAATTTTCTTTAACCTCTCTACACCTTATACATTTGCATCTCCAACTTTGTTCTTTCGACAATTTTTCCAATATTTGGCGCATGTTCGATATTTTTGTCGGGCCGGTAACTATGCTTGGAGATGGAATATCACGAGTTAATCTCTGGATACGGCAGTAGTAAGGGATTTGTTTTTTTATTCTAAGTAGTAGATCCGTTAATTGCTTCTTGGTGTAAGGTTTATATCTTCCCTGCTGCCATAGTTTGTATAAAGGGGCATTTTTTAGTATGGCGCAAGGATATATCTTTAATAAATCTGGTTGAAAAGCAGAGTTAGAAAATATGGTTTTGAAAACTTCTTCGTCTTTTCTCACATTAGATCCGGGTAAATTAGGCATTATGTGATAGCATATTTTGAAACCAGCGTCTTTCAGAAGTTTTGTCGCGTTAACAATATCTTCTACTTTGTGTCCTCTTAGATTATATTTTAAAACATCTTCAAAAATGCTTTGTACTCCCATTTCTGCCCTGGTAACCCCGAGTTCTCTTAAATGTTGTATCTCTTTTCCGTTAATATAGTCCGGCCTTGTTTCAATGGTTATACCAATAATCCTGTGCTTGGCTCCCTCGTTTATCCTTTGGGCGGTTGCCAAGTCTTTTGATTTTTTACCATTCGCTGCCTCGAAGCACCTTTTTATGAACCAGTTTTTATAACTTGTCGGGAAATATGACCAAGTTCCGCCGATGACGATTAGTTCTATTTTGTCTGTTGGGTGCCCCTGTAAAGCTAATGACTCTAGCCTATTTTTAATCTGTCTTTCTGGATCAAAATTATTTAAAACAGCTCGCATCGCGGCAGGTTCATTTGAGAGGTAAGATTTTGGCATGCCTTTTTCAGTTGGGCAGTAGAGGCATTTCCCTGGGCAGGGATATGGTTTTGTGAGCACAGAGACAACGGCTATGCCGGAGAGAGATCTTATCAGCCTTTTCCTTAGCGTTTGTTCAATAAACGGATTGGGTTTTTTTCTTTTTTTATGACAATAAATATGATACGCTTTGAGTAGATTAACATTAGAGAGAATAGAAACCCCGTATTTCTTGGCTAGTTTTCTTTTTACAATCGCCAAATCTCCCACATTTTCTAATTTGGCTTTGATCAGGTCGGGAATTATTAAATTTAGATCGATTTTTTTCATATGAAACGAGAATATGCAGAATATCTTATAAACAAGACCAAGGCAGATTATAACCTGATTGCCGAACAGTTTTCAAGAACAAGAAATACTAGAAATATTATTTGGCAGGATCTAATACCATTCCTCGATTATACTGTATCGGGCGATAAAGTGCTGGATTTGGGTTGTGGTAATGGAAGATTATTCGGAGCGTTAAAAGATAAGAATGTAGAATATGTCGGAGTTGATAATTCTGAAGGATTAATAAGGGGAGCACAAGTGAAAACACCCGAAGCAGATTTTAGAGTAGTTGATATTTTAAAATTACCATTCGATGACAATTATTTCGATAAAGTTTATTGCATTGCCACCTTGCATCATATACCATCAAAAGAGGTAAGATCGGGTGTTTTAAGAGAAATTAAGAGAGTTTTGAGGCCGGGCGGAATCGTGGTGGTAACCGTTTGGAATCTGTGGCACAAGGGGGTGGCATGGCGGGAGTTAATTAAGAATGCCAGTCTCAAGGTGCTCGGTCTGTCAAAGTTAGATTTTAGAGATGTCCTTTTCCCTTGGAGGAATAATGACAGGAAAATTTTAGCTCAGCGATATCTACATCTTTTTACACAAAGGGAAATAGAGAGGCTTTTTAAGAAGGCGGGGTTTAAAATAAAAAAAGCCGGGATTACTAAAAGACCGGACAGGAATAACAACAATATATATATTGTGGCAGAAAAATAAGCTCCCGTAGTTCAACGGACAGAACGGAAGTTTCCGGAACTTCAGGTGAGGGTTCGATTCCTTCCGGGAGCATATGGATGCGTGGCCCTTATTTATGGGGGCGGAGATTTCTTATGTCTGCATTTTTTGTATATAATAGTAATATGGATATGAAAAAAATACGGGGGTTTACACTAATAGAATTATTAGTAGTCATCGCTATTATAGGCATCCTGTCTACCATTGTGTTGGTAAATGTCAGCGTTGTTAGGAATAAAGCAAAAGATGCTGCTGTAAAGCTTCAGCTGAAACAATTTATGACAATCGGCCTGCAATATAATCTTGATAATAATAATTACAATGGGCTGGAGGCTAGTTCAGAGGCTCAGAAAATATTCGCGGATATCAGAAGAATTACTGGGTGGTCGGGAGGGGGTCCCTGGAATATCCCGGGGGCTCTTAATAATAATGGAAATGATAAGTTTTGTTATGTGATATTATTGTTAACTACTTACCCACCAGCGGACTATAGTTATTGGTGCATAGACAGTACTGGTTTCGCTGGTCGGTTTGATAGTCCGAACTTTAGCAATTGTACCTCAACATATAGTTGCAACTAATTAATGTAAGGTATTCTACCTGGCAGTTTTCGATTTGAATATCGTGCCTGGGAAGTTGCAAAGAAAATATGATATTGACATAATCCGAATTAAAACTACAATACAATTTGAGGGGGTGTGAGATTTATTCTCAAGGACAAAATAGTTCTTAATGGAGGAGATTGAATTTGTATAAACTTGGTTCATGTCCGAACTAGGCTCGAGCATAGATCGATGACATTGAGAGTTATAAACCCCCTCATCAAAGTGCCCCGTTTTAGCGGGGTTTTTTGATACTTCACAACGTTTGGTATTGTGCTAGAATATATAATAAAGGTCGAAGACAATAATAGAGTATATAAAAATATGCCTAAAAAAGTAATAAAAAAGAAAGTGAAGAAAGTAGTTAAGAAGGTAGCGAAAAAAGTAGCCCCCGTTGTTAAGGTGTCTAAAGCCAAGGAGGGAAAATTAGTTGGTCAAATTACCCACTATTTCTCTGAGATAAGCGTGGCTGTTCTGAAAATGGCTGCTCCCATCAAAGAAGGAGATGAAATCAGGATAATCGGTGGGGAGAACACAGATTTTAACCAAGACGTTTCCTCAATGCAGATTGATCACAAAAAGGTGAAAGCTGCAAAGAAAGGAGACGACGTTGGTTTAAAAGTAAAAGAGAAGGTTAGAGAGGGTTATAGGGTTTTTAAAGTATAGGATTAGTTATTATCGAAATTGGCGCCCCAAGGATGACCATGGTTTAATTTATAGTATTAAAAAATGAATAAAAATATCCCGGTAGTTAATATTAGAGAGAAAATTATAGCCACAGTGATTGATTGGATATCTGTATCAACGGGTGGCCAACTTATTGTTACAAAACCAGAAAAATCTAATTCTGTTGTTAGTTTAATTATTCAAAAGAGAGGAGACTATTCTGACAAAGAAATAGCCTATTTAACTATTAAACAATGTAGAAGGGGTGAGAGGGAAGGATTTTTTACTTCGGTAGTTACGGAGGGGGAGATCATCTCTGACGAAGGACTTTACATATTGTTTGTACATTTTGATATGGTGGTACAAGACATTTTTGAGTATGCATGGTTGGTGCCATCTGCCAAATTTATCGAGGTAGCCGAACAAGCAACGGTAGATGGTCAAAATGTTTTTATATTCGAAGCCCCAGTAGACGTGAGGGGCATCAACATTTATTCAAAATTTGTAGTGACCAAACATAATCTTGGAGAGATATTAACGGACATAGTAGAAAAAGGGAAAGAGTTTGTTTTCCCAGAGGCTGGATCATCTGGTGTCAGAGATATAAAGATTGAAGAACTTAGGGGCTTTATAACAGAAGCTAGGCGCAATACCTTCGCTGGTGGTGCTGCGGCGCTAGATAACCCGCGCCTTAAGGGGTCAAAAGAGTTTGAGTTTCAAAAAGGAGATTGGTTTTATCAGGATATATATTTCTCGGGGAAAGCTAATATTATTGGGCAGGAAACTGTTTATTGGAACAATAAACCAGCTTGGGCCATGGGCTATTTCGGCGATCAATTAAAAGAAGACCCAACAGAGTTTTTAAAACAGACGTTGTTTGCCCTAGTTGATGTCTGTCGGTTGGGAGGAAGTTGTGAGAATAAGAAAAAGGATCTCAGGTATGAAGATAAGGGGCAGGGCTCTTTAGAAAAGTTTTCTGGGGAGGAGAAGATAACAATGGGTGGGAAGCCTATTTATAAACTAAATTATCAAGGAGGATTAATACTAAAGTGAAAATAATAGCCGATTTCCATATACATTCTAAATATTCTCGAGCCACTTCGCCGAGCATGGACATAGAAAGCCTGGATCAATGGGCTAGGAAAAAAGGTGTAAATGTTCTGGGAACTGGGGATTTTACTCATCCTGGATGGCTAGCCAATCTTAAAGAAAAATTAGAACCAGCAGAAGCTGGTCTTTTTAAACTAGCTTTTGGAGTAGATAAAACTAATTCCCCCACGCGGTTCATACTAACCTCAGAAATTAGTTGTATTTATTCCAAAAATGGGCGAGTAAGGAAAATCCACATTATAGTTGTCGCGCCGTCCGTTGATGTTGTGGAAAAGATTAATAAACAGTTGTCAGCCATTGGAAACTTGAAGGCAGATGGGCGGCCTATCCTCGGGTTGGACGCGAAAGAGTTAGCGAAAATTGTTTTGGATATTGACTGGAGGTGTTTAATAATCCCCGGCCATATTTGGACCCCCTGGTTCTCCTTATTCGGGTCGAAGTCTGGTTTTGACACAATAGAGGAATGCTTTGAGGAATATTCAAAATATATATATGCGGTGGAGACGGGCTTATCTAGCAACCCGGCAATGAACTGGAGGCTATCTTTTTTGGATAAGATAGCCCTCATATCAAATAGCGACGCCCACTCCCCTCAGAAAATTGGTAGAGAGGCGAATGTTTTAAATACGGAGCTAAGTTACGATGGGATAACGGATGCTGTTAAATCAAACAATAAGGCAAAATTTCTATATACAATAGAATTCTTCCCAGAAGAAGGAAAATATCACTACGATGGCCATCGGGCCTGCGGTATAAGTTTCTGCCCAAAAGAGTCTAAGAAAAATAATAATGTTTGCCCTAAATGTAATAAGCCACTAACAATCGGCGTCTTGAATAGAGTAGAGGAATTGGCAGACAGGCCCGATGGATATAACGGGGAAGATCGCATCCCATTTTATAGCTTGATTCCCCTGGAAGAAATTATTGCAAAGGCAAGGGGGGTAACGGTTGCCTCAAAAAAAGTCGGAGAAGACTACGAGAATCTGATTAAAACCTGCGGGAGTGAGTTTAGCATCCTTCTCGATGCAAGCAGGGGGAAACTTAACGGCTGTGCCCTGCCGGAGATTGTCGATGGGATTATGAAGGTGAGAGAGGGTAAGGTCGCCATTGAGCCTGGATTTGATGGAGTTTATGGGAAGATTAAGATCTCTCTGGCGGGGGCTGGAAACGATAAAAAGAGGCAAAAACCGCTGTTGTAATAAAGGGAAAAGGTTGACAAACGCGTCTTTAAAAGTAAGAATGATAAAACCCCAAAGGGGGAAGTAATCATGGCAGAAAGAATATTCTACATAACAAAAGATAAGTATGAAGAACTTAAAAAAGAGTATAAGGAGCTCTTGGCTGTTGAGTTTAAAAAGACCAAAGGAGACATCCCAAAGATTTTTGAGTCGGAAGACCTAAACCCCGAATATCTTAATTTTCAGGAAGATCTGAGCTTTTTAAGGTCTCGCATAGCAGAGCTTGAAAATATAATTAAGAATCACGAGATAATTAAAAAACCTTCTTCGGGAAAGGAGAAACTCGTTGGACTGGGTGCCACAATTACGGTTGATGTAGATGGAGAAAAAGATGAGTTCACAATCACAGGAACGTTGGAGGCGAATCCTACTCTTGGCAAAATTAGCAACGAATCTCCTGTCGGGATGGCGTTGATCGGGCACAAAATCGGTGAAAAGGTTAAGGTGTCTCCTCCGCTCGAAACAACCTATACAATAAAGAAAATTAAATATCTGTCCTCCTAATATTTCTAATGTCGTCGGTCGTATTTAAGTGGTTTTAAATTATACTAATATATGAATAATCTGATTAAGTTTTTTATTGAAGTCGGGGAGTTAAAAAAGATGCCCAAAAAAGGCTGGGTGTTAAGGGAAGTTAAAAATCCCGAGACAATTGCCTCCCACACGTTTAGGGCAGTTTTAATGGCTTGGATTTTGGGAAACAGGAAAACGGGTCTGAATATGGAAAGGCTTTTAAAAATTGCATTAATCCATGATCTTTGTGAGGTTTATGCCGGTGATACTACTCCCTACGACACGATTCTTCCCAAAGGCAAAAAGAAGATAAGGGAGCTAATGAAAACTTGGCCAAGGTTCACGGAAGAGGAGAGGAAGAAGATTGCTAAGGATAAACATAAGAAGGAGAAAGAAGCCCTAGATAAGCTTCTCGAATATTTACCCAAATCTACGAGGTTTGAAATGAAAAACCTTTGGAATGATTACGAAAGTGGGCTAACGCCAGAGGGAAGATTTTTTAAACAGGCAGATAGATTAGAGAATTTTTTGCAGGCGATAGAATATTGGAAAACTAATAAAAATTTCCCTCAAAAACCTTGGTGGTCACAAATAAGGGAATTAATTGATGAGCCCGTTTTGCTGGATTTCGTTGGGGAGATGGATAAGGAATTTCATAGCGATAGAAAACCAAAAATTTAAAAAAACCCCGCTTCCAAATAGCGGGGTTTTTGTTTAGTGTGTCGTTGATGTATAATAGATAAATTTATAATTAACAAAATCAAAGTATGTTCAAGGGTGTAAACCGAGTTATTAAAGTTTTAGTTTATAGTGATTTCATTCTAAATTACGGGTGGGGGTTTTTGTCCCCTATCTTTTCTTTATTTATCGCCCAGGAGATAACAAATGGCAACTTGGAGAAGGCCCTTGAGGTTGCTGGTCTTTCGGCTTTTTTCTATTGGATTCCAAAATCAATTTTACAAATTCCGATTGCTAGGTATCTGGACAAAAATCATGGGGAAAAAGATGATTTTACCCTTATGTTAATTGGTACTTTTATGACTGGGATTGTTCCAATTATGTATTTGCTGTCTACAGCGCCTTGGCATATTTACCTTGCCCAAATAGTCCATTCCATTGCCATGGCTCTAGTTATCCCTGCCTGGACGGCGATCTTCACAAGGCACATTGATAAAGGAAAGGAGGCGTTGGAGTGGAGTTTGTGGAGTACATTCGTCGGGGTGGGCGCCGGCATAGCCGCTGCTATGGGCGGAGTAGCCACCGCCTTTCTAGGGTTTAAACTCATCTTAGCTTTTGTCGGATTATTTACTTTCCTTGCTGCCATCCTATTAATTTTCATTCGGAAACAACTATTTTCTACCATCCAGGCTACTCATATCGGCCAGCCGGTGAAGACCCCTAATGAAGAGGGCACATGGTAAACAGAGAAATAGCGAAAGCATTCTATGCCATAGCCACTTACCTATATATGGACAATGTTCCATTTAAGCCTTTTGCCTACGAAAAAGTAGCTCAGGTTTTAGAGGCTTTAGATCAGGATGTAGAGGAGATATATAAAAAAGATGGGTTTGAGGGGCTGAAAGGTATTGCTGGAGTTGGTGAAGGTTTAGCCAAGGCCATAGAAGAATATTTAAAGACAGGAACAGTTAGGATCCTGGATGAGTATAAGAAGAAAATTCCCGTTAAGTTAGATGAATTGATGGGCGTTGAAGGATTGGGTCCTAAAAGAATTAAAACCTTGTATGAGAAGTTGAATATTAAAAATCTAAAACAGTTGGGGCAAGCTGCTAAGAAGGGGAAAATAAAGGAGTTATTCGGCTTCGGGGAGAAAGTAGAAAAAAATATCTTGGAAGGAATTGATTTTTTAAGCAGGAATAAGGGAAGAGTTTTGATTGGTGAGATTATGCCAGTGGTAAAAGATATCTTAAAGAGATTGGGAGATTTGAAAGAAGTAAAGAAAATTAGTTTGGCTGGATCAATACGGAGGATGAAGGAGACGGTTGGAGATGTAGACATTCTTGTGGTTGCTAAAAATCACGGCAAAGTAGTAGATTTTTTTACTAAACTCCCTGGAGTTGAAAAAGTCTGGGCAAAGGGATCAACAAAAGCATCTGTGCATTTAAAGTGGGGAATTGATGCAGATCTAAGGATAGTACCGGAAAAAAGTTATGGTTCCGCTCTTCAGTATTTTACTGGTTCAAAGGAGCATAATATTGAGACGAGGATGATAGCCATATCAAAGGGCCTTAAGCTGAATGAATACGGCGTTTTCTCTGGTTCAAAAATGGTGGCCGGGAAAACAGAGGAGGGTATATATTCTGCTCTTGGGCTTCCTTGGATCGCTCCAGAGTTAAGAGAGAATCAGGGAGAATTGACCAATAAACTTCCGAAGTTGATTGAGCGGGAAGATATAAAAGGAGATTTGCATTGTCATTCTAGCTGGGATGGGGGGAGGCATTCTATTGAAGTAATGGCGAAGAAGGCCATGGACTTGGGATATAAATATATAGGGATTTCTGACCACACAGAATTTTTACACATTGAGAGGGGTTTAACAGGGGGCCAATTATTAAAGCAGAAGAAGGAAATAGAAAAACTTAATTTAAAGTATAAAGACTTTAAGATATTGCACGGATGTGAAGCGAACGTAATGGCCGATGGTTCCATCGACATTAAGGATGAGATTTTATCTCAATTAGATTACGTGATTGCTGGGGTGCATTCACAATTAAAAATGGGGAAAGACCAGATGACGGAAAGAATCATTAAAGCAATGAGAAACCCAAATGTTGATATCATTTCCCACCCGACTGGTCGTCTGATCCAGCAACGAGATGAATATCAAATAGATATTAATAGGATATTTGGGGTAGCGAAAGAAACAGAGACGATTCTAGAAATTAATTCCTCCCCCTATAGGTTAGATTTAAAGGATACTAATATCAAAAAAGCGAAGGAGGCTGGCGTAAAAATGATAATTAATACAGACGCTCACGAAAAAGAGCAGATGGACCAAATGGAATATGGAGTATCTCAGGCACGAAGGGGGTGGGCAGAAAAAGGTGATGTTATTAATACGCAACCATTAGATAAAGTATTAAAATATTTTAAATAAATGTTTCTCAAAAAAGCAGCTGGGGCGGTAGTGTTCTACAAAAACCCAAACGGTAAAATTGAATATTTACTTTTAAAACATAGCGCACGTTATTGGAATTTTCCTAAAGGAGGCGTTGAGGCTGGGGAGAGGGAAATCGATACCGCCCAAAGGGAGGTGAGAGAAGAGACGGGACTAGATAATTTTAAAATAATTCCCGGGTTTAGGACTGGTGAACAATATTATTACCGAGGCCACAAGGACCATCCCAAAATTGAGGAGAGAGATAAGATAATTACCAAGGCGGTTACCTTTTACTTAATCGAGGCAAGAAATAAAGATGTTAAGATCTCCCATGAACATGAGGGGTTTGAATGGAATGATTTTGATGGTACCACCAGGAGGCTTAGGAAAAATAGGGCGTATAAGAAAAGTCAGGGGATTTTGGAAAGTGCTAATAGATATATTTTAAGACTATTTACTCTCCCAGCTCCGCATGGTAATAAAAAGGCGTGAAGACGCCCTTTTAAATTTTTGATTTACTCCATGGTTTCTAGAGAAAGGAGCCTGAATGTGCGGAATAATCGGCGTAATAAGTAGAGGGAGAAATGTAATACATGACGGCAGAGTTCTGCTTAATGCTGAGAACAACAGAGGTGAGCAGGCTTGCGGGGCCGCTGTTTCTGATGGGAAAAAGATGAGGTATTATTACGGGCAAGGAAGGGTTTCCGAGGTGTTTGGTCCTCGGGACCAAAGGAAATGGTCAAAACTTATAGGGCCAGCATGCACGATGCATACCCTTTATTCAACCGTTGGAAAGGTTGGCGAGAAAAAAAGAAAGCAGCCGAAAACTCAACAGCCAGTCATCTTTAGCTTTCACGGTCAGATGGGTGCCATCTCTCACAATGGCAATATGGTCAGGTTAGGAGAATTAAGAAAGCAAGCAAGGAGGGCGGGTTATAGGTTCAAATCGGCCACATCTGATACGGAAGTGATTGGCGCGTTGCTTTCCACCTCCACCGAAGAAGATTTCTTGAAGGCTCTTATTGAGACTTTGAAGAAGATCGAGGGGAAGGGAGCTTTTTCTCTGGTCATTTTGTTCGGAAACAAGCTTTATGGAGTCAGAGACCAGAATGGGATTCGACCCCTTTGTATCATTAAGAAGAATGGGAAAAATGGGGATAGCGATAGCTACATCTTCGCTTCAGAGAGCAGTGTTTTCCCGGCGTTGGAAGCAACAAGATTTGTTCGTCACGTGGACGTCGGCGAAATAGTGGTATTGGGAGCAGATGGAATTGAGAGGTCCATAAAGTGGACCGATAAAACAAGATCTGCCTTCTGTGTTTGTGAATTTATCTATTCTGCAAACCCGGCCAGTTGTTTTTCCGGCCACAGTGTTTATTCTTTCAGAGTTAAGGCTGGCGAGATTTCGGCCAGAGAGCATCCTGCTCACGCCGATGTGGTCGTTCCAGTCCCTGAATCTGGCAGAGGATACAGCGATGGATATTCTTCTCAGTCCAACATCCCAAACCGGGAAGGGCTTATAAAAAGTCGCTACGCCATAAGAACTTTCATGGAGCCAAGGGAAGTTAACCGTGGAAAAAGCCAGCGAGCCAAACTTCAGGCCATCCATGACGTTATGGACGGAAAAGATGTTTGCTTAGTTGAAGATTCCATTTTCCGAGGTTCAGTTGCTCCTGTGGTAGTAAAAATGTCCAGAGAACATGGCAGGGCCAGACAGGTTCACCTGAGAGTTTGTTCTCCTCCTGTTTGCCATAGATGCCATCTCGGGCTAGATACTTCTACGACCGGAGAGCTTGTTGCATCTCGCATGACCATAGATCAGATAAGGGAGGAAGTTGTCCATTCTGATTCTTTGGAATATTTAACCGTAGATGAGTTGAAGCAGGTAATAACAGAGCTCGGGCTTTCTCCCGACGATTTCTGTCTCGGGTGCTTTACCGGAGAGTATCCGGTAGCCCCCAGATAAAAAAACGATGGAAACAAAAACCGCCCAGCAAGGACGGTTTTTTCATTGTTTATTTCTTTACGGCTTCAACTATTTTTGCGAATACGTCTGGTCTGTCTTTGGTGAGCTGGGAGAGAATCTTTCTGTCGATCTCTATTTTATTTATCTTTAACCCGTTGATCAATCTGCTATAGGTTATTCCTAATTTCCTACAAGATCCATTGATATTTACTGTCCAAAGTCTTCGGAATTCTCTTTTTTTAGTTTTTCTATCTCTGTAGCTCCACTTTGAGGCATGCTTCATCGCGTCCTTGGCCAACCTGTATTTGGACTTTCTTCCCCACTTGTAACCTTTCGTAGTTTTAAGTACGTTTTTTCTGCGTTTATTTGCGTTTGTACCTCTCTTTACTCTTACCATAGTTTTATTATTTCTTTAAATCTATTTAACTTTACCTACCATTCTTTTTAGTGCCTTTGTCTCCCATTTGGAAACTAAAACCCACTTGCGACTTTTCCTAATTTTATCTCCAGTCTTCTTGGCTCTGTTGTGGTCCTGGCCGACGGCCCTTCTCAAAATCTTTCCGTTTTTACAGAATTTGAACCTTTTTAATATTGCTTGGTTAGCTTTTGTTGTCATATTATTATTCTTTTGAGACAATCATCGTGAACCCTCGGGGCTCTCTTTTTAATTCTCTCTCTGTCTTAATTGGTATTAATTTATGAAGTACTTCGCAGAAGTTTAATACTTTATCTTTGGCAAAGTTTCCCATAGCCTTCTCTCTGCCTCTCAGTGGCATGGATACCTTCACTTTGTCGCCCTTTCTTAAAAACTTTTCAGCAGCCTTGGCTTTGGTTTCTAGGTCGTGGGGTGAGATTTTAAAGCCTATTTGTATTTCTTTTAAATCTCCTCCAGTTGGCTTGATCTTTCTTTCTTTCTTTTGTATCTGGTACAGGTATTTGCCAAAGTTCCCTATTTTACAAACTGGTGGTTCAACCTTTTCTGTCACCTGGATAAGGTCTAAATTTTTTCCTCCAGATATACGTAATGCCTCTTCTAGAGGCATGACACCAAGCTGTTTTCCTGTTTCATCAACAACGCGAACTTCTTTTGCTCTTATATAGTTGTTTATTGGTATTCTGCTATACATTTTTTCCGCAATAAGCGGGTTTTTAGTGGAAGCGGAGGGATCGAACCCTCGTCCAAAAGGTTTTACAAAATAATTCTACAAACTTAGACTACTTTAATTATCGAATATTAAATAGAAAGTAGACAAAACTTTAATATCCTTAGTTCCTTCATTTCTCTGGCTTTCCGGAACCTAAAGCTAGATATCCTAAAAATATGACACCCTTATCTATCTATTAGGAATTGATAGGAAGGATGAGCACTAAGCGTATGCTAATGCTGGTTGTCTGTTAAATAAGTTGACACTTATTAGTTTTCTTAAAGTTTTACGAGGTTTAAGAGGACTCGGTTTGCTTATTTTGTGAAAGATCTTTTGTCGAAACAATTCGCCCCCATGTTAGACTTTCCCGAACTCTCTAGCCATTTCTCTGTGGGTTTCTCTCTTTTTTAAATCTTCTCTCTTGTCATATTTCTTTTTTCCTTTGGCTAATCCGAATTCGAGTTTAATCTTAGCATAATTACTATAAACTCTCAATGGCACTAAAGTCAAGCCTTTTTGGTGGGTTTTTCCGATTAAATATTCGATTTCAGCCCTTTTTAACAATAATTTTCTTGATCTCTCTGGGTCGTAGCCAGCTGGTGCATTCTTGGGTTGGTAGGCTGGAACTTTTGAGCCTATCAAGTTCGGTTCTAATCCATTTAAAACAACATAGGAGCCATCAAGGCTCATTCTCCCTAGCCTTATGGACTTCACTTCTTGGCCATTCAAAATCAGCCCAGACTCGAATTTCTCTAGGATTTGGTAGTTAAATGTTGCCTTTTTATTTTCAGAAAAGACTTTCATATGTTTATTCTATCAGATTTTAACGAAAAGAATTAAACTCAATATTGTTGGAGTTAGTCTTTTGGCTAAAACAAAACCAATCGTTGCTATCTTAAACGAATCTTGGAGTGTTGGCAATATTGCTAGTATGTATTGAATTTGGTTTTTCATAGGAGTTTGATATAAAAGTGAAGAGCCCTAGCTTGCGCGTCGGGCTCTTGTTTGTCGGGGACGCTTCCCCTCATGCGCTCATGGCGCTTGCGGAGGAGTACCTCTTGCCCATGGCCACCGTGGCCTTGGCTTCGAACTCCTCCGCCATGTGCAGAAACTCGTGGGCCATTGCCTGGTTTCCTCGCTGTTCGGCGATCACGGCTTCCTCGAAGCGGTGTTCGGCGAGGTCCTGGAAATGGGCCGCCCTCTGGGTGGGGGTAACGACGGGTCGGTAAGTCATCATAATAGGGCTCCTTCCCTTTTTCAAAAAAAGGGTTAAAAGAAAGAACTTTGTCGTCTCAAGTACCTTACCTAAGACACTTTAACTATACCATATTAGATAGGTGTTGTCAATAGCTAAGGAATGTGTAAAATTACACCCCTATTTGGGAAATATGGTAAAATATATTAATAAAATGGCAAAGGAAATCATCGTTATTTCTCTGGGAGGTTCATTGGTGGCTCCAGACAAGATTGATTTAACATTTCTTAACAATTTTAAGAATGTAATTTTAAATAATCTAAATGGCCGCCGTTTTTATATCTCTGTGGGCGGAGGTAAAATTTGCAGGGTTTATCAGCAAGTATTGGAAGAATACGGAGCCAGTGACACTGAAAGAGACTGGGCTGGGATAGGAGTTACTCGTATAAACGCTCAGATTGTAAGGCAGATCTTCGGTGATTTGGCTTGTCCAAAGATAGGGACCGATCCGACAAAAAAATTAGGGTCTGAATATGATATATTTATTAGTGGGGGCTGGAAACCAGGCAGATCAACTGATTACGGAACCGTTATTCTAGCAAAGACCGTTGGTGCTAAGACGGTCATTAATTTAACTAATATTGATTATGTCTATGATAAAGACCCAAGTAAGTTTCCAGATGCAAAGAAAATAGAAAAGATGGGTTGGAGTGATTATAGGAAGATTGTTGGTCCAAAGTGGTCCCCAGGGTTATCTTCTCCCTTTGATCCCATAGCTTCCCAGATTGCAGAAAAGCAAAAATTAAGAGTGGCTATTATTAATGGTAAACATTTAGAAAGGTTAGATAGCTTTTTAAATAATAAACCATTTGTCGGAACAACAATTAACTAAGTTTTAATATGATTAAAGAGGAAATAAAAATATTGGTAAGGGGCGTTATCGTCAGTCTTCAGAAGAATAGGATTTTTCCAGAGTTTGAAATCCCAGAAATTACCATTGATTGCCCGGTAGATAAAAATAACGGGGACTATTCCTCCAGTGTTTGTTTGAAATTGGGAAAATTCTTTTCTAAGGAGCCAGCAGAAATAGCTAAAACTCTAAGAGACAGATTGGCTAAATCAGAGATTTTTTCTAAAGTAGAGGTCGCTGCTCCAGGGTTCATCAACTTTTTCGTTTCCCCGAAATATCTACACAATAAGGTAAAAGAAGTTTTAAAACAAAAAAAGAAGTTTGGATCTATCGATATAGGGAAGGAAAGAAAGGTAAATGTCGAGTTCATATCAGCCAATCCAACTGGCCCCTTAACTTTAGGGAATGGCAGAGGAGGGTTTTGCGGTGATGCACTATCAAGAGTTTTGAGCAAGGCTGGTTACGAGGTAACTAGGGAATATTACATTAATGATCGCGGGGAGCAAATCATTAAGCTTGGGCACTCGGTTCTAAAAGATGAGCAGGCGGTATATAAGGGAGAGTATGTAGAGGAGCTGAATAAGAATATAGAAGGGAAGAATGCAGAGGAGGTGGGTGATAATGCTGTAAGATACATTCTTGCTAAAATGATAAAGCCTGCGGTTGCCAGGATGGGGATTAAGTTTGATGTTTGGTTCTCTGAAAAGAAACTATATGACAACGGCTGGGTAGATAAATCCATCGCTGATTTAACAAAAAGAGGGTTTACCTATAAAAGTGAAGGGGCCGTTTGGTTTAAGTCGCAAAGTTTGGGAGATGATAAGGATAGAGTATTGATTAGAAAAGATGGGGCTAAAACATACTTTGCTTCAGACATCGCCTATTTAAAGGATAAAATTAAAAGAGGATTCGAAAAGATTATACTCTTCGTCGGAGCCGACCACCATGGCTACATTAATCGTCTAAAAGCAGCTGGGCACACCCTGAGCTTTAATAAAGAAAACATAGATGTCGTCGTGATGCAACTTGTCAGCCTATTTAATAAGGGGAAAGAAGTTAAGATGTCAAAGAGAGCGGGAACCTACGTTACTTTAGATGAGCTTTTAGATGAAGTAAGTTTAGATGCGGCTAGGTTCTTCTTTTTACAAAGAGCTGCTAACACACATCTAAATTTTGATTTAAACCTAGCCAAAGAACAATCTCAGAAGAATCCCGTATATTATGTCCAATATGCCCACGCTAGAATATGTAGCATTCTTAAAAAAACAGGAATTCTGTTGAGATGGAAAATACCTAACTTCGGGTTGCTGACAGATCAAGCAGAATTAAACTTAATTAATCAAATTATTAGATTGCCCGAAGTTGTGCAGGAAACAGCAGAAGATTACCAAGTACAAAGATTAACTCAATATGCGGTAGAGTTGGCCGATGCTTTTCATAACTTTTATGAGAAATGCAAAGTCATTACGAAAGATAAAAAATTAAGCTCTGCTAGATTATCTTTAATCTTAGCGACGAAAATTGTTTTAGAAAATACCTTAGACTTAATGGGTGTCTCCAGCCCGGAAAAGATGTAGAGAATAGTAGGAAGGCCTTCCTGGTTTCTCGGGGGTCTTTTTTAGTGTTTTGAGCGTTGCAACCATTCGTTGGATTTACTTCCCGTCATCTTGACAGAGCCTGGACATGTATGGTATAATTTAAATGTATAAATTAGCTCTTTTTATAAGTAATACTTGCGATCCAGCAGTCATAGCCAAAAGGTACTAATAAGAGTTTGGTGCTTTCTGGCTATGACTGCTAAGGTCAGCCCCTTAACCTCGGGCAGAGGTGGTTCCTTGGCGAACAGCCAAAGAAAGGATGTGTGCTATGAAGTATGGCGACTTAACTCTGGGACAGATTGAAGCAATCGGTAACAAGCTTGGAGGGCCGGAAGGTATCCGTCGTTTCTTGGCAGGTGAGCTCGTGGTCCGGGAGCCCGACTTCAAGGTCTTCAAGACCGTGAAGTTGGGCACCGGCCCCAAGACCGCCGAAGATTTCCGCCTGGCCCTCATGGATGGCGGAATGAAGATCAGCGAGTGGGCCGACAACATCCTCGGGCAACCCGCCTTCACGGTGGCCCCCGAGGCCACCATGTTGGACCTCGTCGTTCTCACCCCCGCCGACCTCGGCTTCAAGGATGGAGCCAAGAGAGAGGACATCTACGCCAGTGCCAAATCACGTGGCCTCCAGCTCTGTCCCGCCGAGGTCGGCCCCCAGCTCCGCCTGGCCTACAGGGCCCAGCCCAAGGGAGAGTGGTTGGTGATTGGCATGGAGCCGATTACCGCTTCGGATGGCACCCTCGGGCTGTTCCGCGTGGAGCGCCGCGGTGACGGTCTGTGGCTCGACGGCCACTACGCCCATCCCGACTATGTCTGGGGTGGCTGCCCTCACTTCGTGTTTGTTCTCCCTCGCAAGTAATCTTCAAACTGTCCTTGGTCCCTTGGAACTCTGGTTCTTTCTTGAACCCTTGGTTTCTTGGAACCCTGAACAGTAAAACCCCTCTCTACGCAGCGCGCAGAGAGGGGTTTTAAAATATATGTGATAACATTAAGTCGGATAGTAGGCTAATAAATCTGCGGTTAAGGCTTCAGGTGGCCGAATTCTATATCTCAGGTGTATGCAGATTCTTGGCGGGCATGCCTTTCAAGAGAGTCATCCCTGATTATTAAAAAATGAAGATACTTGGTGTAAGGCGTTAGGGTATGTTTAGATACCGAATAAGATTCAGCCCGGAGAGTATTCGAAGGGTGGTGGTAT
>Ga0268276_1000856_pt1 | contig 33096 bp, 24 predicted proteins | sample saktaG_4_FD_190145 | JGI IMG/M metagenome (GOLD analysis project Ga0268276, IMG submission 190145) | Saline water microbial communities from Sakinaw Lake, British Columbia, Canada - sak_2010_1_5_45m | ecosystem: Environmental > Aquatic > Non-marine Saline and Alkaline > Saline ...
TTTGATAAAAATCGCCCTAAATGTATGCATTTTTATGCTAAAAAGTAAGATATAAATAACTGTATAAACAATCTGTTAGATACTTTTTCAGGAAGCCCTAATTACTCAACTTTGTACTTACTCAGGCAAATGTCGATGACAGACAATCGTTAATTGCTGGAAAGATGCTGAAAAAGTTCTGTGGTAAACTCTTTGGCGATAAAGGCTATATTTCTCAATCCCTCATTAATACACTGTTTGTCAGTGGAATTCATCTGATTACTAAAATTCGAAAGAATATGAAAAATACCCCTATGAATATGACCGATAAAATCCTTCTCAGGAAAAGAGCCTTGGTTGAGTCCGTAAATGATGAATTGAAAAATATCTGTCAAATCGAACATTCCAGACATCGAAGTTTTATCAACTTTCTGACAAACTTATTGGCTGGACTCGTTGCCTATTGTTTCCTGCCTAAAAAACCTCGTATTAAGTGCGAATTTGATTCCTCTGACCAACTCGCTTTCTGCTGATACTTATATCGAACTCACGTTAGATTAGAACTCAAGTTCTATCTGATCGGTCTTTTCATTTATTGATTTTACGTTTTTGAAGGTAATGATTTCGGTCTTTGGATGACAAAATTAAGCGTTGTCTTGTACATACTCTAATAGAACAATTTGTCACGAATATGTTGAACAATTAAGTTTTTATCAATATATCCATCTTGTATCGATTTCGTTAACATTGATGATATTTTTTTTGAATGTATTCTATCTTTTTCACCTTTCAGAAATGCTTCACTTACGAGTGAACAAATCTGGCTTGACGTCAATTCTACCAAATTGAAATGCAAGGAATTATTTATACCTTGATCCGGTGATTCCCCGATCGTTTGTTTTTTAGTAATTTCATATTTATCAATAATTCTTTGGTCGAATAGCAAATAATCAAAATTACATATGGTATCACGTCTAGCCGCTATTGCGGAAACAATTCTATCAAAATCAGATTTATCGTCCCTAACTATCCATATTGATAAAACATTTTCCTTAGTACAAAAGTCCGCTAACGGATCTGAAGGAACTTCATCATTTGCAATCCAACTCGGACTGTACCAGCGAGGACACTTGATACTTCTTAAAGCAAAAGGCAAATTAATCCTCTTGTAAATAGAAAATTACTTGAGACATATATTTTTTAATCTCAGGAACGTTTTCTTTCTCCATTGCAATTTTAATCGTATCTATTGCATTTTTATCGTCAAGGAATTCTATTCCCAGAATTGCCCCGTCACGAATATAATAGGAATCACTGAATAGACATCGCTCAAGTAAATTTAGTCTTGAGTAATGAGTTTGGGGATGATCCAGTTTCCCAATCCATCTTAATGCTTCTGATATTATGGAAGAGCTATATTTATTACTTAGTATTGTTGCCGAAAGAGTATCAATAGACAATTCATTATATTTAAGAATAAAATTCATCAATGAACGAGAAAAATTAACTTCTATTCCATCCTCAAATATTTCATCTTTTGCGCTTGTGAAAATGCGATTTAACTCATTTTCGATGTCTGGGGATTCGGGTTCATATCGCTTTGATATTATTGAACTTTCCGGGGTTTCGGTACAGAATTCTCTGAATTGAGGTTTTGCTTGGTTGAATGTATCACCGTCTATTATTATGAGGTACATATTTTCTAAATCGGGAATCGAACATCTTGCCCCAGCCATATCTTCAAATGGGAACCTATTGCCAAATTGATACTTTCTGGTGCTAATCGCTGTTGATGATGGATACAAATATGTATATGAATTCACTTTACATCACCTTTAATAGATATTTCTTTACCTAATTCAACTAACTTTTGAAATATTTCTCTACTTTGTCCAGGAGAAAATCGAATATTTAATCCTGGAACGGTGTTTATATCTAACTCCAATCGACATGAAAAAAATAAATTCCCTTGATATATTTTCTGTTGATCCTCATTAAGAGTAAATCCGAGAAATTTAGATTGTTGTACTGACCATTTTGATAATCGATTGACTATTAATTCTTTGTTATATTCTGTTTTAACTTTCCTTGCCCTGTTTATTTGATACATAAAATCGGAAGAATTTTCTTCGTCAATTTTGAGCGTATCAGATAAATATTTTGATAAAATCACATAGCCCTTTTTTCTGTCAGCAGTTGGTTTAGTTAAAATGGTACCAAACGCTATTCTCTGAAAAGAGGGGAAGTTATCCAATGAACACCATGTATTAATAAGATCATTAAAAAGATTGTTCGTTTTTTCAAAATCACCGATATTTTTCACTGAATCTTCTTCGATATTATCGAGTACCTTATATACTATATCTGCTCTAAATGGATCTACAGTAATTAACAGTTCACCCTTTTTATATGGTCCTTTCTCTTGAAAAAACCTTTTTTTTGGTTGAAAGTTTTTTATCTCAGGTTGTTCGTTTGTCAAAATTTGCCACCAATTTAAATCGCTAATTTGGGCTTCAGGCGATAGAAAGCCAGTAAATCTAATTAAGTCTGTATTCCATTTTTCACTCTGAATCTGATTAGTATTCATTATTTTCCCTTTTTTACTTATTTTATCATGTTATAGTATACAACTTTTCTCATTTATATACACATAAATCAATAGCAATTCATTTTGTTCCAACGCATTTACAAACTTATTTGTTATGTCTTCCTATCCATATCCATTTCCAAAATTGGATAAAACTAATATTTCTGGGAAGAATCAATGTTTTTTTACTTCACCCTTAGAGTAAAAATATCATTCACAAAATTCAAATCGGGAGTATTCCTCTTAACAGCATTAATTGCTTGATAAGGTTTGTTGATTTCCTGGGTAATATTGACCACCTCAAAATCAGATACTAATAAATCGCTAAAGACTCCTGATATATCCATACCACCACAATAATACTAAAAAACATTCAACAATTCAATAGATTACATCCAATATCATTTCAATCTATTATTAATCATCAAGTGTAATGAAAAAAAAATACAAAGATATTGAAAAACGGGTTCGGTCATTAAAGAAGATGACAGTGCCTTTATTATCATCTGTAGTTGTAAAATCCATTTACATTTCTATTCTTATACCCCTCTTCCTTCCGACAATCCAAATTCTATCAAAGCTCCCGTAGCCGCACGGCATGCCGTGCCTTAGCAGATCAGAAGTATGACACCGCACCGTGCTCCAGCAATTAGCATCATAATAAATCGTAGGCACAGTCCCGACTGTTCGGGATGCCTCAACCTGCATCTTTTAATCCATTACCAATCACCCGATCCCATGAACAAATCAGTTGAATATCACCTATGGCTTCCTTAACATTTCCTATGAAAAAATTGAATCAAAAATATATCTTCGCGCTTATTATTCTACTCAACCTGGCATACTCTCAAAATGCAAAATGGGGTGGTGATGTTCACAGATACATCAATTCTGCCGCAGTCGATCATTTACCGTCCGGGATGTTTTTTTTCAAGGACCAGCGTAGTTTCCTGAGCGGGCACGCTTCGGATCCCGACCGGGATTCTAAACCCGGCTATTATCATTATATCGATATTGATGCATATCCGGAATTTCTTCAGGGAACCCTGCCCCATGAATGGGATGCGATCACGGCATTGTATAGTGAATACGTTATCAATAATAATGGCACAATTCCCTGGGTCATCGATGAATGGACAGAGACATTCAGTGACCTGATGGCCGGCGGTGATTGGACAAACGCCTGGCAGATAGCCGCCGAGCTGGGCCATTACGTCGCCGATTCTCATCAACCCCTGCATCTGACGGTGAATTATGACGGGCGGGACACGGGGAATGATGGTATTCACTCGCGCTATGAAAGTAAACTGTTTTCCTACTATTTGAATTCGCTCCCGCTTCCCGAAGGAACCGGAAAATACTGGAGCAATACCCTGGATTCCGTTTTTGGATATATCGATGATATCTATCCCTATGTGGATTCAATCCTGATCGCTGACGATCTGGCAAAGAGCATCGATCCGAGTTATGGATCCGCATACTATGCCAAAATGTGGTCGGAACTGGAGAATCTCTCCATCGCTGTCATCCATCAGGCGATACTGGACCTGGCCAGCATCTGGGTGACCGCCTGGGAAAACGCCGGTAAACCATTGCCGCCGGAATATCAACCAAGAACCATAAAGGTTCCCACAGATTACCTGTCAATACAATCAGCAATTAACGCTGCCTGGGCTGGCGATATGGTATTGGTCGATCCGGGGATTTATATTGAAAATATCAACTTCAATGGAAAAAATATCCTTTTAGCATCCAATTTTATTCTGACCGCTGATACCGCTGATATATCCCAAACCGTCATCCAGGGCAGAACCCCTCTGGCAAGTGTCGTCGCGTTCCATTCCAATGAAAATTCATCGGCCAGGCTGTGTGGTTTTACAATTATCAGTCAACAGAATGAGCTGGACGGAGGCGGTATATCGATTCGTGCGGCCAGCCCGACACTGAGTCATTTACGGATTACAACACTGGAAGAAACAGTCCTCGGAAAACCCACAGTCTACGGCGGAAGCGGCGGCGGTATTTACCTGGAAAATTCCGGTTCATCCATAACTGACGTGGTCCTGATCGGCAACTCCGCTATGTCCGGCGGTGGTTTATATGCCAGCAATTCCGATTTGGAGCTCAGAAATATCCGGGTATATGAAAATAAAGCCCTTGGCGGTGGCGTTTCATTCCTGGCTCAGGGCGCCGGAATGGCCTTTACAAATTCATCGGTTTTCATAAAAAACAGCATTATTGCCAAAAATACTGCAAGCGGAGCGATAATATTCGGTTTTGGAATTCATTCGGATATCGAACTGATCAATGTCACAATCACCGGCAACCGGTTTGCCGAGGGGGCCGACGCTTATGCGATTGGCTCCGGTGGCGGAATTTACATGGATAATTCATCCAATTTAAACGTGTTAAACAGTATTCTGTGGGACAATGCGACAGCAGAGGAAATTTACGTCACTAATTCCAGCGATTCCGGAGCGATTGCCATCAGTCACTCGGATATTGAGGGCGGCGTCGACGCGGGTATCGCGTTAAATAGCGGGCAGTTGTTCTGGCTGGATGGCAATTTCTCTGCCGATCCTCAATTCACTGATACGACAAGCGGGGACTATTATCTGTTACAAAATTCCGCCTGCATCGATGCTGGTGTTCAGGATACAATGATCACGTATAATCAGGATATGGACACACTGTATTTCCCGGTTTTGGAGTATTCCGGGGCTGCGCCGGATATCGGGGCGCTTGAATCATCCTATCCGGTCACTATATTCAGCACAGATGAATTTCCGGCGGGATTTCATCTTGCCCAGAACTATCCGAATCCATTCAATCCGGAAACGACAATCCAATATGAAGTACCACGGGCCGTTTTTGTGAAATTGGAAATATTCAATATGGTCGGACAAAAGATCGTAACTCTCATAAATGAATGGCAGGAGCCCGGGCGTTATTCGATCGACTGGGATGCGTCGCAATACAGTTCGGGTATCTATTTTTACCGGCTATTGGCCGATGATTTTTCATCCGTAAAGCGATGTATTGTCATTAAATAATTTTGAGATACTGTTTATGAATAAACTACTCCATTTTACTCTGATAAACCTGTTGATAACCGGGATCGGCTGTCACCGAACGATTCCCACTTCCGATATAAATCAAGACATTATATACCGGGTCACCGGCGTCCCGAAAATTGTGATAAACGAAACCCATGAGCTGATGGGAACGCAACCGCTGGAAGCGTTTATGGTTATAATTGAGAAAATACAGACTAAATGAAATTATTTAACCGATTGGCCTGGAAACTGGCCCTGTTTACAGGGCTGCTGATACTGCTAACGGTTCTGGCAATATCCGTACCGGTTTACTGGTTAACAAGAAATACTCTGGAAGATCAGCTGGCCGATCATCTTGAGAACAATATTACGAATCTTGCTACAACGATTGATACCGAGCTGCTACGGTTTTACATCCGGTACCCGGAATCTCAGATTCTGCGGGATTCCCTTGAAACCTCCCTGGCGAATATGCTGCGGAATTACTCCGCCAGTAGCATTTACATCCTTGATTTAGAGAACACCATCCTGTTATCTGCCGGAAATAAATTAAATGCAACGCATTCCACACTCATTCATCAGCTGGAAATTGAAAAAGCCCGGACAAACGGAATCTGGTTTGCACCTCTTTACCAGGATAAATCCGGAAACAGTTTTAAATCCGTATATAAATCCTTTGAAACGGCTGATTATCCCGGAATTATCATAGGTATGGATGCCGATGCCCGTTTTTTAAAATACACCGGAATGTTACGTCAACGCATCCTGTTTATTGGCAGCAGCGTTCTGATAATCGGTGTAATCGTAGTGATGATTTTGTCTCAGACCCTGACTCAACCGCTCCGAAATTTAACGGAATTTGCCAGGAATATCGGACGTGGCCGGGCGAAACCGCCAATGCTTCAAAAACGCCGGGACGAAATCGGGTTTTTAGGAAAAACGATGGAAGAAATGCGGCAGGAAATTGCCCAACGGGAAAACGAAAACAAAGAGCTGATCGCCTCGGTTGCCCATGAAATCCGCAACCCTTTGGCCGGAATGCAGGTAAACGCCGAGCTGTTGCTTGAAGCTACCGAAAATCAACAAGATTTGTTCACCTACTCCCGTGCTGTCACAAATGAAATTAACAATTTAAGCAATATCGTTGAAAACTTTCTGGCTTATGCGCGGCCGATCGATGCCACACTTGAATCTCAGTCACTCCGGACAATAATTAATGAAACCATCGACACACTTAAACGGGATTTCCCAAATCATCAGTTTACTATCAGTGGCGATGAGCAGGCCCTCATTCATCCCAATAAAATCAGGCACAGCTTTTTTAACGTGTTGAAAAACGCCTGTGAATCATCACATGAACAGAATCCGGTCAATGTGCGGATAACCAGAAACAATGATGATATTTTTATCGCCTTTCAAAACCGTGGCGAGCCGATTCCACCCCAAATTCAGTCTCAGATTTTTGAGGCTTTTTTCAGCACCAAGGGATCGGGAGTCGGGCTTGGGCTTTCTATTGCCAAATCCATCGTCGGGCAGCATGGCGGGAACATTCGTTTGACACGTTCGGATAGTGATGGCACAGAGTTTGTCATTGAATTACCTGCAGGTTGATATGGAATTAAAAAAGAAACAGTACAAAATATTAGTCGTCGAGGACAATGCTTCTCTTCGAAGCGGAATTGTCGCAACGTTAGAAAAAGACGGATATTCTGTGGATTCGGCAATCGACGGTGAAGAAGGGCTGCTAAAATCCCAATCAAGTTCCTGGAACCTGATGATCACCGATATTAAAATGCCCAAAATCGACGGAATAACGTTATTTAAAACGGTGAAATCCCGGTTTCCGGCAATTGATGTAATTGTGATTACCGCTTTCGCAACTGTGGATATCGCAGTGGATGCGATAAAAAACGGCGCCGAGGATTTCATCACCAAACCGTTTCCATTGGCAGAACTTCGCACGAAGGTATCCGCGCTCTACGATCGCTGGGAAAACCGGCAGAAAATCACTAAGTCAAACTCTGCTTCTCATCAGATTATCGGGAATTCCGATGCAATAAAAAAAATCCGTGTTCTGATTCAAAAAGTTGCCGGATCTGACAGCCCGGTGCTGATAACCGGAGAGAGCGGCACCGGTAAAGAGCTTGTTGCTCATTCGATTCATGAATCAGGGAATATGGCCAGTGGTCCCTTCATTGCGATTAATTGTGGCGCTCTGACAGAATCGCTGCTTGAGAGTGAACTGTTTGGGCATGAAAAAGGTGCATTTACCGGGGCAATTCGCACTTATTCGGGAAAAATTGAGCAGGCAACCGGCGGAACGCTTTTCCTCGATGAGATCGGCGACATGCCTCAAAATCTCCAGGTAAAATTACTCCGTGTGCTCCAGACCAGGCAATTTCAACGGGTTGGCGGGGAAAAATTCATTCACAGCAATTTCCACTTGATTTCCGCTACAAATAAAGATCTCGAAAAAGCCGTCAACGAAAAGTCATTCCGATCCGATCTCTACTACCGGATTAATGTCATTCCGATCCATATCCCGTCTTTATCTCAACGCCGGGAAGATATTCCTCTGCTGACTGATTATATTCTTCAGCAACGCTCGAAAAAATTAAACCGTGCCCTGCCCCAGATTCAAACCAGTGTTCTGCGTAGGCTACAGTCTTATTCCTGGCCGGGCAATATCCGGGAGCTGGAGAATTTTATTGAGCGGGCGCTGGTATTCATTGAGGATAATATTTTTACCGAGGAACTGTTTTCATTTGATGAGAAATCTGAGGGAACCGAGACTAACCCACCGGTTCCCGGCCGGGACATGGTCGAGTATATCAACAAAATCGAACGGGAAATGATTCTGACAGCATTGAAAGACAATCACGGAATAAAGCAGCGCGCCGCCGATCAATTAAACATTAAAGCCGGGACCCTGTATTATAAAATGGAAAAATACTGTATCGAGGATCATGAATATGAAACGTAAGTTGTTCACAAAAGCTATTTTCACTCTTGCACTTTTGTTTATTACCAATATTACATTGGCGAACGGACTTCTGGAAAATCAACGGCAGCAGCTTAGCCGCATGTTAAATGAAATTGGCCAAATAAATGAACATATTACACAGCTTGACAATGACCTCAACAGTATGAACGATAAAATAAATAAACTGGAAAATCTGGCTCAACCTAACTGGATTGAGCGCCGTCGGATTGTCAAACTCACCGAAGAAAAATTCACTCTGAATTCAAAACGAATGGATTATTATCAACAATTAATGGATCTGCAAAACACCACCCATCAGGTTTCATCCGGGATGCTTGATGGAATATCTCAAATCATCGACTCTCTGCTTATTGAAATTAATTCAGCAAATTCAACAACCAGCCGTATATCCGGATTGGAACATTTGTTGGGTATTAATGAAGTCCGAAATTGGACAATTAATGCAAGTTCGGTTTATGCTCAAACGGGCAATGAATTAATTCCTAAAAAACTGAACATTCAGGATTATCTCTCCATGGCCCAATCCAATAGTCTTATTCGAAATGATCTGCTCAATCTTATGAATAATAAAATAGGCGAGCTGACGTTAATGATCGAGACTGCAAAAGAAGAGGAAATCCTGCAAAACCGACTTGAGCAATTTGCCCTGGAAATGACATCCGTTGGCGGTGAAATCGATGAGAAAACGCTGAATCCTGTCAAAGTGAATAAATCCAATGCTGCTGAAGTTGACTCCTGGACATACGACAATCTGTCTGGTAATGAAACAAACCGGGATTTTAGTAACTGGGTTTTAAATACTCAACCGGGCATATTGTCATCTCTCAGCAGTTATGATTATCTGCCGATTATAAAATCACTGGAACCCTCTGAATTACCGAACTACATTTTCACACTTGATTCGCTGCGAAATTATTACGTTACAGAAAAGCAGAAATTGTTGAATCCGTAAACAATATCTTCGCCATTGTCTTAAATTTGCAGATTATGCACCTTAATCGTCGACCCAATCACAGGTTTTCACCAGTACGCCGGATTTCAGGAATTCTGTTGGTTTGCACAGGACTGCTGTTTGCCCGTACGAATTCCGGTTCATCGTTCTACATTAAAAATGAAATCATTACGGAATCCAACATATTCGAAGATTCGACCAATACCCGGTCCATCGGAAATCAGCTTTGGTTCGGATTATCGCATAATTATCATTCAAAACAGCAGAACCTGCGCCTTAATCTCGTATCGAACCTGTCTCATTATACCAAACATTCGGCCGAAAGTAAATCAGTGAACATGTTGACTGTTCAACATGATTACAATTTATTCAGCGCTTTTTCCCTTCATTCCACCATCGATATATTTAATAAGCAATGGTATCAGGCCAACAACGGATATACCAGCAGTCGCATTAATTCGGGTATAAATTATTCCTCAAAAAAAACCAGCACATTGATTGGCGGTGAATATCAATATAACCGGTTTCCTTCGTTTAACTATTTTACATCGGATTACAGCGGACTGTTTTTACAAGTCAACCATCGTTACTCAGATAAAAATATCTTTTCAATAAAGACTACCTGGCATTCGATCCGGTATTCAGACCGATTGATCACTTTTTCAGAGAATTCCGATTCCATCGGTTTGCCTTACCAAAAAGATGAGCTGCTCACCCTTCAGGTAGGTACTGAAATCCGTCGGAAAAATATCTATGGTGCCTATTTTTGTTACATGATCAATACATCAAACAATCCGACGGCCACCTTCCATGCTGCATCCTGTCGCTTGTTTGCTTCCCAAAAAATCCTGGGAGTTTACGCCCAGATCATTATTGAACTCCAACTTAAAGAATATTCCGAAAATCCTGTTCAACCGCTGATCTTCACCAATCCCGATCCGGAGCAGAATATTCAGAATCAACTGTTGCTCGGTTGGGACAAACCGCTCAGTCCTCATTTTTCACTTCAGGGTAAATTGGCTTATTTTAAAAATGAAACGGTCTACAGCGATCAATTCTATGATAAATGGTTCGTATCCATTGGGATTCTGTATCGTATTCCTTGAAATTATTTGATTTTCTACTAAGTAACCCGTACTTTGATATTGTTATGATTAATACTCTTTCAGCGATGGTTGTTATTGAATTTTTGTAATCAATTAATAATGAGGTGCAAAATGAAACGGTTTCAATTGTTATTAGTTTTCACTCTTTTTTCATTAGTTGTTTATGGAAACGGTGTTGCCGTTGTTGATAATGTCGAAGGAGTTTACTTACAATTATTATCCGCCTACACTCAGGTTTCTGTGGAGAACCAGGTCGCAATAATCACTACAAAACACACATTCAGGAATGAATTTGACAGTGTAACCGTGGTTCAATATGGATTCCCACTTACTGAGGATGCCAGTGCCATCAATCTGCGCTGGAATATTAACAACGAATGGTTTCAGGCTGAAATCGCACCTACGCCTCAGGATACATCGTCAGGTGCCGGTAGTTCCGGGTCCCACTACTTTTTGAAAGAATACCTCGGTAAAACACCGCTTATATTTGATATTCTTCAAGCCGTTGAACCGGATTCCGAATTAGTTGTGGAATTGACCTATGTTCAGCTACTTCCCTACGAATTTGGAAAGGTTGTTTTCACTTATCCGAATGATTATTCCCTGATCCAAACCGATATTCTAAATTATCAGGAACTGCGGTTTGAGCTGTATTCACCCAGAACAATAACCGACATTCAATTACTTTCACATACTGCTGAATACAGTTCTAATAACGGCAGCTCGGCACTGGTCTATTTCAAACTTTATGAGCAGGCCGCTGTCGCCGATATGCGTGTTCAATATTCACTGGCACTGGATGAGCTCGGTCTTTTTGGCTTCAGTACCTATATCGATGACGCCGATGTTCCCGATGAACACGGTCGCGGATATTTTGTGTTTGTAGCAGAACCTGACCCAAGTGAAAACACGGAAGTCATTGACAAAGTATTCACCCTTATTATTGACCGATCCGGCAGTATGAGCGGTGATAAAATTGTCCAAGCCCGTAATGCAGCAACATTCATCGTGAACAATCTGAATGAAGGTGATAAATTTAATATTATTGATTTTGCATCCGACATAACTGCATTCAGCAGTACTCATCTTGAATATAACACACTTAACCGGAATGCTGCATTAACCTATATAAATAATATTGTTGCCGGTGGATCAACAAATATATCAGGTGCATTTTACCGAGCCGTACCTCAGTTTGCTACAGTAAATGACAGCACCGCAAATATAATAATTTTCTTTACTGATGGGGAAGCAACTGCAGGTATTGTGTCTACTGAGGGCATAATTACCCATATTTCAGATTTGGTCAATCAAAATGAAACCAGCGTGATGATATTCTGTTTCGGGATAGGCAGCTATGTCAATGAACAACTGTTAACAATGATCAGTTCTCAGAATAAAGGTATCACACAATTTCTCGGAGACAGCGAACTGGAAGAAAAGATCACCGATTTTTATCAGCAAATCCGAAACCCTTTATTGCTGAACACTCAAATTGAGTTCTCCTCTTCAGTTATCAAAGAAATTTATCCGAATCCCCTCCCAAATTTATTTAAAGGCCAACAGGTGATTGTCGCCGGCAGATACCTCGAAAACGCACCGGTCAATGTCACCCTATCCGGTGAAGCCTTTGGACAAGCGGTGGAGTACACATACCCCCTCTCACTTTCCTCAAATGCAGTATCGCAATATCAGTTTCTTACTAAAATCTGGGCAAAGAAAAAAATGGAATACCTTTTAGTCCAGTATTATCTGCTTGACCCATTAAGTCAGGAAGCCGAAGATTTAAAAAATGATGTCATCGAACTAAGCCTGAATTATGGAGTCATTAGCATCTTTACCAGCTATACCGAAGACGATCTTTACATTGGGATTGGTGCAGGTGCGGAAGACGATAAGACCGTGTCAAATAAGAATATTCCAACTTCCTATTTACTTAAAGGTAATTATCCAAATCCATTTAATTCCAAAACAACAATTTCCTTTGAAGTGTTCAATGATATTAAAACAATGGCGGTAGTCAATATTTACAATACTCTTGGACAGTTAGTATATCAGTCAACGCTTTTAATCAATGGAAATGGCCAGTACCAGGTTGTATGGGATGCTACAATGCAAAACGGTGAACATGTGGAAAGCGGTTTGTATATTTTTACAATTACCATCGGTGATGCAATTTTATCAGGAAAAATGACGTATCTGAAATAAATTATATCACCGACACACAGAATCCTCAGAATTCCGAGAAAACCCTCAATTTTTTGAGGGTTTCTCTTATAAAACCAATTTTTGCTAGAGGGAAAAAACTGGAACGGTATTTGTCATAGTTCTATTGACATTTTAGGAATCAAATATGAAATCAAAAAAAATTATACTATCGTTAATTCTGGTTGCCGGAATGATCGGCATTTTTCTCCCGGGTTGTCTCGAACTGAATCCCCTGGTCAGCACTGAGACCGATGCACTGCCGGATACAGCAACAATTCGATACGGAAACGTACTGTATTACCCGGAAGAAAATCTGTCCATCCGCTTTATAGATGTACTCTCCGAAAGTCGCTGTCCGACAAACGTGCAATGCTTTTGGGAAGGCGTGGCTGAAATTAAGCTTGGCTTACAGATCAAACCAAATCCGGAAATTACAGTGCCCATTGAGATTTTCGGTTATGTAGATATTGAAAACAGTGAGAGGCATGTTTTTATTGATACTCTCGGTTACCGGATTTTTCTTATGGGACTCCATCCCTATCCGGCCGATCCCGGCAAATACGATTATTCCAAATATATCGCAACAATTTCAATTTTAAAAATAATAGCAGGGTAAAATTATGGGAACAAAAACAGTAATTGTGATGATTGTTATTTTTTTGTTGAATCTAGCATTTTCGGCAATGCCCGATCTGGTCTGCACAAATTGTAAGCAGTCGAATGACTTTTCCGGAAAATTCTGCAGAAATTGTGGTGAATCGCTGGATGATGAATACGAAGCATGGCTAATTAAAAAAAATGATCGACAATTTCATGAGGACAAGTTCATTTCCGGGCGCGTTGACCCGCCCAGACTATTTACGATTCCAACCGCAAGAGTTCTCGGCTCAAAAGACATCAGCCTGATGGGCGGAGGCGCTTTCGGGGTTGCGGAGGTACAGCAGTCATTTTTAGGTACTATTGGGATGGGATTGGGAAATATCGCCGAAGTAGAATTCAGTTCGGTCGGTCTAATAAACAACATTTCTCAAGGTTCTCCTTCCGTCTCCACCTCAGCATTTAAAATCCAACTGATTCCGGAAGATCTCTTCGGTCTGAGTTTTTTCCCTACTTTAGCTGTTTCTATACGAAGCTCCGCCGATTGGAAAGATGTCAGAAGCGATTGGCGGGCATTAAACTCTGATAAAGCTTTTTACGATTACAACGAATCTACCCAAAGAAACGAATGTGCGGTAAGTTCAGTAGGATATAATACACGATTTACAATCATGTACGGAGTCGCGACATTTCCGTTGGGTCCCATTCAAATTCATTCCGGTCTGACATTGACCGATATCCGGGTGAAAGATATGACTGTTGATTATATCTGGCAGGAAGATAATGATGCTCCGGAAGAAAGACAGAAAAATCTGATCGGTGGTTTTGCCGGATTTGAAATCGAATATAATCCGCAAACAAAACTGATGGTTGAAATAAAAACGGATTCCAAACACGAATATAATATGGAGACAAAAGAAATTGAGGTTTCCCATACCTATGTTGCCATCGGTGGAGTAAGATTCTTCTTTACAAAATGGCTTTCGATAGATACCGGCGTTTTGTATCAGGCAAATTACAAAGGAATTGCTGACTCTCAGATTAAACTGGGTTTGAATCTTTTTATGCCTACCGGAAGTGTCGCAGAATACGTAAAAACATCTATAAAACGAAAAGTCGATAAGGAGTAATGGCTATGCGGAAATTATTTAATTTTATAATCGTAACGACATTTTGCATAATATTTAATAATTGTTCGGATAGTTCTACAAATCCGGATACAGACAACAAATTAGGAATTATCCGCGATTTGACCTCTTCTGAAATTGAATTAAAAGAATCAAGTAATCAATTCGGGCTGAAATTGTTCGGCAAAATCGTTGAAACCGAATCGAACGAAAACATCTTCATATCGCCGCTTAGCGTTTCAATGGCCCTTGGAATGACATATAACGGGGCAGATAGTACAACATTAGAAGCAATGCACGAAACCCTTGGATACGGAGATTTGACAATTCAGGAAGTAAATGAATCTTACCGAAGTTTAATTACACTTTTGACAGAGCTCGATCCAAAAGTAATTTTCGATATTGCCAATTCCATCTGGTACCGGGAAGGATTTCCGGTAGAAAATGATTTTCTGACAACTAATCAGACTTACTTCGATGCAATCGTAGAAGCTCTTGACTTCAACCGGAGTGACGCTGCCGATATTATTAACGCATGGGTTAATGAAAATACAAATGGAAAAATCGAGGAAATTGTCGCTAAGCCAATTGATCCGCTTACAATAATGTTTCTCATTAATGCAATATACTTTAAAGGCACCTGGACCTATGAATTCGATGAGGAAAATACTACGGATGACGTTTTCTGTCTTCCGGACGGTTCGGAAAAAGAATGCAAAATGATGAGCCATAAATGCGATCACAATTATTTTGAAAACGAGCAGTTTCAGGCAATCGATCTGCCGTATGGCGACGCCGGTTTCAGTATGACAATTATACTCCCAAAACCAGATGTTAATATCGATTCACTAATCGCTCAGATGAATAAAGAAAACTGGAATTCCTGGCTCGGCAGTTTTTCAGAACAGGAAGTGAATCTTTTTTTACCAAAATTCAAACTCGAATATGAAATATCGCTAAATGGCATATTATCCGCACTTGGGATGTCTATCGCCTTTGATCCAGGTCAAGCAGATTTCACAAAGATTAATACAAACGGAAATTTATATATCAGCGAAGTCAAACATAAAACCTTTGTGAAAGTCAATGAAGAAGGCACTGAAGCTGCTGCCGTGACTTCAGTTGAAATTGGCCTGACCTCTATCGGCAGTGGTATTACAATGCGTATAAATCGTCCTTTTGTTTTTGCAATCAGAGAAAACCATTCCGGGACGATACTTTTTATAGGGAAAATAGTTAAACCCGAATATGAGGATTAATAAAAATGCAACGATCGATAATGAAGACACATCTTTTCTCCGCAGTTGTTCTGCTAATCATAAGCCCTGTGATACTTGCTGATGTTCCGTTGTCAGTAACCCGAAAACCGGATGTTCCCTATTTCATGGACCAGTTTATTTTCAGGACAATTGAACTCAGCCTGTTTTCAAGTGACGTCACCGGAATGGTCACCGATGACTATGGCGATTTAATGTGGAATCCTGCATATCTGTCAAAGATTCAAAAACGATCGATATACCTGGATTTGAATTTCGGCAATTCCTTTACAACAGGACAAACTGTTTCGCCCTATTATACCAGTGCTGATTACCTGGTCTACCCGAGCTGGTATCAGCAAACCTACATTTCCGGCGTTCAGACCACGCCATTGTACAATCTTGCAATTCTTTTACCTATAACGGAGAAACTGACAGTCGGGATCATTAACAGAAGTCTGTTTGACTACGGCCCATTCCGGGAAACTTATTACTGGGACTATCGCTATCTGGAAACCAATTCCTATATGGATTATTCTGCAATCATGGATGATCTGGAACCACAGCGCCTGGAAGTTGACGACAATCAACAATCCCTATACGGTTTCCAGACCGACGTTATGCTGGCATATCAATTAAATAAGCGCCTGGATTTGGGGTTGAAAATCGGCAATTACATCTATCGTCGGGAAGGAGAACTCTATGATTCCAAATGGGGATTTTACCCTCATTCCTCCTTTGCCGACCTAAATGACGAACAGCTGGATATTAACGGTGATCAGTACACTCTCGGTTTTGGACTTTTGTATCATTCAAATGCAAAAACCACTTTGGGAGTTTATGGTGAATTGATTACCGGCAATTCAACCGAAGAATCGGTATCACTGGATTCGTCCTATTCCTGGTCTGAACGTGACACTGATTCCGACTACTTCAGTTTCTATGATTACGATCTGGCGAGTGACCAGACTTACAATGCCGAAGCCAGGCGTCCTTCATGGACAATCACTTACGAGAAAAATATTTCCGATAAACTCACTTTCCGATCGTTTTTAAAACAGTCCGGCTGCAAAACCGATATTGGCTTTGGGACTTCCAGTGAAGACACAAGCTTTTCCGATCGTACATATGATACTTACAATAATAGCAGCTATTACTTTCAACGATTAACTTCACACCGTGCAAATCGGCAGCATTTTTCCGGCGAAGGACAGGAAAATTCATCCCAATGGAAATGGTTCGCATCCTTAATCTACCGAACTGATAATGACTGGTCGCTGTTTGGTGGTATTCAAATTAATAAGTATCACAGCGAAAAGGAATATCACGAAGAATCGGACTATTACTCGAAATCCGATAATAATTATCAGTACTATAGCCCTCATACCAACTCTTACCTGAATACACATGAAAAATATTACGAATATACATCGGAATCCGATCAATATATCGTCTCTGTTCCAATCGGCATCAAGGCCCGCGTTATCAAAGGTTTTTATCTTATTCTTGGCGGTGAGATGCATTATTATCTGACCGACGGTTGGGAAAAAGGACGACAACTTTATCCCGAAGTCATTTCAAAAAGATGGGAAAACGGAACATTGATCGTCAATGATCTGGAAGAAGATCGTTATGAGGAATATTCATCGAATCCGGCCAAGGATTTCACCCGCAACACAAATGTCAACGTCGGGTTTGCCTATAAACATCCTTCCGGAATAAATCTTTACGTCCGTTCCAACGGCAATATTATGGAAACAGCCGGCTGGAATCTGGGTTTTGAATATCGCTGGTAAATCAAGCAAGATTTGCTTTTTGTTACAATGGCTATTAATTTGGCTTATAGACAAATCCTCATATGGAGGAGTAATGAAATGCGGAGTGATAAAATGATAAGAAAGACATCCATTTTACTCAACATCATCCTGGTGATCATAATTGTTACGTCCTCACTTAATGCCCAATTAATCACAGATATTAAAGGTGATATTGAAACTGAGTTCGGAACTTACCATGTTTATCCGGTAAATATAATCCCGAATGCCGAAAACTATACTATTAACAACGATTTATTAAATATCTCCAATATTCTCAAATTTAGTCATGATTTAAGTGCGGAGGATTTAACGCGTCTTCAGGAAAATCTATTTGTCGTTAAGCCAACTCCCTATAAAGAAATTTACGATGTTTATAAAGACTGCAAGGAAAATGAAATACCGGTATTCGTCACGACAGACGCTATGCTGCACACCTTCCATATTATTTATGATTATGCCCTCAGGGCCCTGGAAGTTCAGAATTTTGCTACCGACCTGGACAATCTGAATAAAGTGCTTTTAAATGAGATGGAATCGCTCTATTACAATACCGATGACGACAGTCTTAAATCGTTGATATTGAAAAATGTCGCTTATTTTGGAGTTGCCACAAAATTAAAAGATACAACCGCAGTGATTCCTGAATTTGCAGTCGATTTAGTTCAGCAGGAATTGGATCTGATTACCGCTCATCAGGGATTCGAATTTTCACCGATTTTTAATAGCACAACAATCGAATATAAAGAGGATTACAGCCAATACATCCCCAGAGGGCATTATACCCGCAATGATACCCTCTCGACTTATTTCAAATCCATGATGTGGTACGGCCGAATGATGTTCCGGGTTGAACCCGATACCAGCGAAGCCGGCCGGCAAAAAGGTAGAGAAGAAACGTTTCAGGCAATATTGATCGTCAAAGCACTGAATGAAGCGATTGTGAACGGCGAACCCGCCCTGAAAGTCTGGGAACGGATTTACGATCCAACCGTGTTCTTTGTGGGAAAATCCGATGACCTGAGCATTTATGACTATACGGCCTTACTCGAAGATATATATGGAAATGACTACTTGTCATTAAGTATTAGTGAATTCGCCAATCTTGAAAAACTCAATAATTTTATTGAAAAAGCAAAAGAATTGCAGAATCCATTGATCTGTTCTTCGTGGGTTTATGATTACGAAGAAGCAGCTCAGGTTACCAAGGCATTTCGGTTTATGGGACAACGTTTTATCCCGGATTCCTATATGTTCCAGCAATTGGTCTACAAAGAAGTCTTGTTCTATCAGGGTTCGGAGGAGCCCTTCACTCTGGTTCATAGCGTTGCCGGTCCGATCCGCGGATTTCCAAGAGGCCTGGATGTGATGGCTGTGCTGGGTTCACAAGCCGCTGAGGATATTATTCGCTCTGAAGGCGACGCCGAATATACATACTATGACCAGCAATTAAATGCACTTAAACAGGAGTTCGCGGATCTGGCGGAACCTGTGTGGGTGCAAAATCTTTACTGGAACTGGCTTTATACATTAATGCCTCTTCTTGAACCAAAAGGTGCAGGTTACCCGGCTTTCATGCAGAATCTAGCGTGGACATTAAAACAGTTGTACACAGCTCTGGGATCATGGGGTGAACTCCGGCATGATACTATACTATATGCCAAGCAGAGTTACACGAGTTATGCAACAGGAATGCCGGATCCACCGCCCGGATTTACCTATGGTTATGTAGAACCAAATCCGCAAGTGTACGCCCGGCTGGCATCCCTTGCCAATCTCATGCGCTCCGGACTTAGCGGAAAAGGACTTCTGTTAAGTGAATTCGACAGCAAATTGAGTAATTTCGAATCTTTGCTGTTGGGATTGAAGGGAATCGCCGAAAAGGAGTTGACGAATCAGGAATTACTGCATGTAGAGTATGATCTTATCTGGACAATTGGAGAACGCCTGGAAAATCTGTTGACTTTTTCCGAAGACCTCAGCGGTTCAATCTGTGATGAAACCGATGAAGGAATGGCTATAGTAGCCGATGTTCATACTGACCCAAACACTAAAACCGTGCTGGAAGAGGGTGTCGGTTATCCCTTTGAAGTGTATGTTGCCGTAAAAGTAAGGGATACGATAGTTCTCACACGGGGTGCCGGATTTTCCTATTATGAATTCAAACACCCGATGTCCGACCGTCTGACCGATGAAGCCTGGCAGGAGATGTTAACGACAGAGAATGCTCCCCAAATACCACAGTGGACGGAAGCCTTTATCGATAATACTCAAAATTTCACGATTTCCGAACCACTTCACGCTGTACTTGAAGAGGAAACCGTCAACAACATCACGGTCCGAGTAAATCCCGCAATTCCGACAACTGGTGACAGTTTAGATATAAGCGTTGACGCCTGGTACTATTACGATTCAACTTTAATCGCTTGTTTCTGTGACAATGATGGAAACATCATTGATTCAATTGACTTAAACGTCCTTGCAGGAGATAATGGAAACCAGAGGATTTATGTCGGCAGGATTGCCACATCCGGTTGGTCCGGCGGGCCCGTACTCGTAAAAATCCTAAGCGGTCAGGGCATTTTATTATCGACTCACTGGTTCGAAATACAGCATACATCCGATATTGCTAATGACACCTCAATTCCTGCAAACTTCTCTCTTAATCAAAATTATCCAAACCCATTTAACGGACTTACAACAATTGAGTTTTTTCTGCCTTCAGAAGCAGAAATCACCCTCATGATCTACGACATGAAAGGTTCATTAGTGGAAATATTAGATAGGGGGCAAAAAGCAGCCGGCCGCAATTTCAAACAATGGAACGCTGCTCATTACGCCAGTGGTATTTACTTTCTGCAACTCCGGGCGAACAATCAAATATTTAACCGCAAACTAATGCTATTAAAATAGGGGAGAAAGCCTAATGAGCAAAGTAGCATGGCTGCTGGCACTATTACTGACCTGTTCGCTATTTGCATACGGTGATGACTCAATAGAATTTATATATCATGGAGACAGCCTGTCCATCTGGCATTATAACGCCTGGCGAAACTGCGGCGCAATTTATATAATGGATTTGAATATCATCGATTCTACAATTTACCTGATGGAAAATGATACATCTTCAGAATGGATGTATTGTATGTGTTTTTTCGATATGGCCGTCACAATTCAAACTCCTCCCGCCGGCACATATTCTTTAGTCATCCACACAACAAACAAATTCCAGGGTGATACATCTTTGGTGGCCGATACAAGTATCACAATCAATTATGTGCCGCTCATTTCCTTTTCCGATCCGGAGTGCATGACCAACACAAAAAAAGAAACCGGCACTGAAATACCATTAATCGATCATTACGAATCCGATTGTCAAAGTTCTCCATATAGCAGTTTATATGCAAATTCATACGATGATAAAACTCATATCACCTGGCATGCGGATTCGATTCACTGTGATATTACCCCCGAATGGAAGGCAATTTTATCCAATGATACACTGAACCTGATAATGGCCGATACCAGCGCAGCCGGCGACTGTTACTGTTCCAAATACCTGACAGCCATGTTTGGACCAATGCCGCCCGGTAAATACGTACTGGATTTCCTCGACGGTGAATTGGGTTATCCAAAATTTATAGTGGAAGAACAGGTCGTTCTTCAGGTTGGAAACTCTGAATTAATCCTCAACTGGGATGTTGCTCTTAATTGCTGTCTCGAAACCCAATGGGACGGCTGGTTAGTAGATAATACATTTCATGTCACCATGACCGACACCGGCGCTCCCTGTGATTGCATCTGTCCGTTTGAACTGTCCGCCCGGTTTGGGCCTTTTAAACCGGGTGAATATATCCTGGATTTTCATAATACATACCTGGGATCATTCAATTTTACCATTGGCGGTACGAAGAATGTAGCCACATCAATGGTCCTTTCCTCGTATCAGAGTGAATGCTATAATGCCGTTGAAGTAGAACCAAAAACCGAATTACCGGCAGACTATGCTTTGCTTTCCTGTTATCCCAACCCATTTAATCCAACAGCGACAATCACCTATTTTCTTTCAAAACAGGCGGATATTTTGTTGCAGGTTATCGATATAAATGGACGACAGATACAATCACTTTATAAAGGTACCCGGGATTCCGGAGCACATAGGATTCACTGGAATGCCTCATATTGCCCCAGCGGAATCTATTTCGTGGTATTAAGCAGTCAAAATACCACTATCAGTAAAAAGGTACTTTTACTAAAATAATTTTTAGACAAAATGGACAAAAATGAAACTCCCCACCGCAGCAAGCTGCGGGGTATCTTGTTTAAAATTTGTTTTAGTACAAATAATCAATCAACATGCTTATATTGTAAGCCGTTATGGTCCAATAAAAACTTATTTAAAGATAGATGAACGTGAATCCGGTTGAAACACTTCTTGATTCAAAAGATCTGAAAGAAAACATAGCCTACGTTTTTAAAATCGAGGGCTCCGAAGGAAAATTCAGTCCCTTTCCTGAGGACTTATTGCCGGAAATTAAAACCGTCCTCGAACAGCGTGGTATCACTCAACTCTACTCTCATCAGGCCGAGGCCTGGACGTATGCAACAAAGCATCAGGATTTTACCGTCGTCACTCCCACAGCTTCCGGAAAAACCCTCACCTATAATCTCCCGGTCCTGCAGGAAATGATCAACAATCCCGGTTCAAAAGCGCTGTATCTCTTTCCCACGAAAGCCCTCAGCCAGGACCAGATGAACGAGGCCCATGATTTCATCACACTGCTCGGCAAAGACATTAAGGTTTTTACATTTGACGGCGATACACCCGCAAACGCCCGGCAAGCCATTCGCAAGCAAGGCAATATTGTTGTGACCAATCCCGACATGCTGCATCAGGGCATCATGCCCCATCATACAAAATGGATGCAGTTCTTTCAAAACCTGAAATTCGTCGTGATCGATGAAATGCACACCTATCGCGGCGTCTTTGGCTCCCATTTTACCAATGTCATGCGCCGGTTTCGGCGGCTTTGCGAATTTTACCGCTCCGATCCTCTGTTTATCCTCTGCTCGGCGACGATCGCCAACCCGCAGGAACACGCTGAAAAACTCATCGAAAAACCGGTACAATTAATTGACAAGTCCGGCGCTCCGGTCAGTCCAAAAATCCTCTATTTTTACAATCCGCCGATCGTCAACAAAGAACTCGGCATTCGCGCCAGTTATATCAAACAGACCCGTTTCCTCGCCAATCGTTTCATCAAAGCCAATATCCAGACGATTATCTTTGCCCTATCGCGCCTGAATGTTGAAGTGCTGACGAAATACCTCAAAGACGATTTTGAGAGCGACCGCGAATCTATGAGTCAGCCGGAGAAAATTGCCGGATATCGCGGTGGTTACCTACCCAACCGCCGGCGGGAAATTGAAAAAGGAGTCCGCAACGGGACAATTAAAGGCGTCGTTTCAACCAATGCGCTGGAACTTGGCATTGATATCGGCAGTCTCGACGCCACAATCCTGGCGGGTTATCCGGGCAGTATTTCCAGCACCTGGCAGCAGATTGGCCGGGCCGGCCGGCGTGGTAGAGAGGCTTACGGTATTTTCGTCGCCCGTTCCAGCCCGGTTGATCAGTTTCTCATGCAATACCCGGAATACTTCTTCTCGAAGAATCCCGAACACGCCCGCATCAATCCCGACAATCTCATGATCCTCGTTGATCATATCAAGTGCGCTTCCTTTGAACTGCCCTTTGAAGTGGATGAATCCTTTGGTAATGTGAAATGGGAAGACCTCCAAGAAATCCTGAAATTCCTTGTAGAGGGCGGTATTTTACATAGAAGCGGCGATCGCTGGTACTGGTCGGAGGATGTCTATCCGGCGGCAGACGTAAACCTGCGGCGCATCCCGGAAGGAAATTTCGTTGTTGTGGACACCGGCAATCGGAACAAAATCATCGCCGAAGTGGATTACAGCGCCGCGGCAATGACCATCTATCCCGACGCTATCTATATGGCTTCGGGTGAAGAATATATCGTGGACGAACTGGATTGGGACGGACGGAAAGCCTTTGTCCGCAAATCCGATTCCGACTATTACACCGATTCCATCGATTACACCAACGTCAAAGTTTTATCCGATGATGAACAGCGTGAATCCGATGCGGTGGATGTGTTCAAAGGCGAAGTCCAGGTCGTCACACGAGTCGTTGGATATAAGAAAATCAAATTCTACAGCATGGAAAATGTGGGTTACGGCAAAATCAATCTCCCGGATCTGGAAATGGCCACCACGGCGTACTGGTTCACTATTCCTGAACACCTGTTGAAACGTGTAAACCATTCCAGGGCCGACATTATCGATGGAATTATGGGCATCAGTACAGCCCTGCATTCGGTCGCCACATTGAAAATCATGAGCGAACCCCACGACATTCATCAGGCGGTCGGCGATAAGAGTTCCGAATGGTTCGCCATGAATACGATAACCGAGCGGGGTATTTACACGCTGGCCACGAAAGATATTCCATCGGTCAAACTCAACCCTGATAAACTGACGAAATTCCAGCCGACGATTTTCATTTACGATAATTATCCCGGCGGCATCGGTTTTACCCCACTGCTCTTCGACTCCCATGAGGAATTAATTGAAAACACTTCCAGGCTGATCAATTCCTGTCCCTGCAAAGACGGCTGTCCCTCCTGCGTCGGCCCGTCCAAAGAGGTCGGCAAAAATAGCAAACAGACGGCGATCGATATTCTATCAATATTGGGTAATAGTATTAATGGTTTTTGATTGAATTGAATTGATATTCATTACCATTTGCTTTATGTTCACTTTTTCAGAATGAAGAAATCAGACTATAAGTACCAAGATTGGATAATGTCCAAATCTGAATCCCTAATACTAAAATCGGTGGAGTGAATCAAATATACAATGGAGATAGCCACTTGAAGTAGAATTGTGTGCTCAAGATAATTTAGAATCCGTTTAAAGGGCTTATCATTTTGATAAGCCCTTTCTATAGCGGAGAGAAAGGGATTCGAACCCTTGGAAGATCTAAGGATCTTCAACAGATTATCAATCTGCCGCTTTAAACCACTCAGCCACCTCGAGCACAATACCAGTAATAGTGTATTCGAGATTGCCGAATTCTTGATCTTCTCTTATGGTAAATTTCCGACATTGAAAAGAAAATTGATTCAAATCCACTTCATGCATTATTAAATATTCTCTATCCTAAATAACTTGTCCTGTTGAGAAAGTTTTAAAATAAAATAATCTTCATTATCCAATTCTTCTGGCAGTTTGTCTTTTAATATAGAAGCTACAAATTGGATATTGCTTCTATTAACAAGTTCTGCGATTTTCATTAATTGGTTATCGTGCATTAACTCTTTTTTATCATTCAGTAAAAAATGCAGACAAGGAATATTTTCCTCATCTGCGAAAAGTGTATATGCTATATCAAAACATGAAATTTCACCTTGTTTTTTCCCTGAACTTAGATTGGTGTTAAACGCACTGAATTTATATAATCGTTGCTTTTTTTTATTTGTGATAATATCATATTTCAACAAGTATTGTTCACCATATAGATTATTCGAAATTGTGGCAAAGTATTTATTGAATTTGTTAATCTGAGTTTTTACAGTTTGTTCAAAATCATTGGAGAATAATTCATCATCAATTTCTTTCAATTGATTATTATATGTTTCAATTGAGTCTTCAACCTCCTCTAATTGTTGAACGATATTTTCGTATTCACCCTTCTTTCTAAATTTTTCATTTAATTCACCTATGAGTAATTCTAATTCTTCAAACGAATCACTTTTTGCAATTTTTGATGATAAAATACTTTCTTCTGCTAGTATTTTTTTTAAATGCTCATTTTTAATTCGAATATTGTTTTCGAGATCAGGCAATTCTTTTGTAATAAATTTTATTTTTTCAACAATCATCTGATTATGATATCGTACTAAATCATCGAAGGTTTTTTGGATACCGCTAATTTGGTTTGTTGCCTGCTGGTAAATTAGCCGTAATTGTTGAAGATCAATTTCCGATTTACTGAAATTTAATTCTTGTTCTGCTTCAATAATCAAATCTCTTCGAATATTCAGTATACTTATTCCTGAACTCGTTTTATTTATCTGATATTTAAGGCTATTTAGATCCTTTAAATCAGTTTCAAAATTCTCATTTATATTGAAGTTCGCTTTCTTTTTATTAAGTTCATCAATTTCAAAGTTTATGAGAGAAAGTGCCGTCTCATAAGCTGTTTTTGTTTGATTTTTTTCAAGTCTGTTTTTGTATGTATTTTCCTGTTGTATCTTCGCTAATATCTCTTGTTTAGAATTACCTTTATTAAACTCACAGCCCAATAAAAATAGATATAAAGTTTCATATTCAGCGTCAGATGTATATTTATCTAATGTTTTTAAGGTATTGTTTATATTTTCATCTTTATACCGAATATTGTGTGAAATGATTTGTCTGAACGTTGGTTTCTCCGCATAATGTTCAGGAACAATTAGATTAGAAAGTTCAATATCAAATTCTTCTTCAGTTAAATTTCTCCCATTAATTTTTCGGATTATTTTTTTCCAATGTAGAAAATTTCTTTCAATTACAATTTTCCTAGCATTTTCATCGTCTATGTTTTCAGTGAGCACAAGAGTAATCAGCACCTTATTATTAATCAGGAAATCTTTTACCAACTTATATTGCTCTCTTTTTGATTCAGGATCAACATAAATACTCTTGGGATTACCACCCAAACAAAAATCTATCAGTTTTAAAACGGTTGTTTTTCCAACGTTATTGCCTGTTGCTTCAATGTCGGCGTTTAGAGTCTCATCTATAATTAAGTTAATTCCGTTTCGGAAAGGAATATTACGAATATTTTTGTGTTCACTTGATATAACGAGTGATTTTATGAACATAATTCGACATCCCCGTGATCATTTATTACAGCAATATTAAGTAAAAACAACCAGTCTAAACACAATATAAAAACTGGAAAAGTCATATCCTTTTGCTGTTTTACATTTTGATATAATCCTAATATATTCTGTTTTGTTTGACGCTGCAAAGACTGCAAAACTATTGCTCCATTATAATAGATACTGTGCTCAGGATGTATGTTATCAGGTAGAAGCATAATTATAGTCTTTAGGATTTTTAAATATTTTGCAACGAATAAAAGCATCTACCACAAGGATATTCACACATTCTTCTAATTCTTCAATTGGAATTTGAACATAATTGGCGCTATTCAAAATCTTTTCTTGAATTTTCTCTATTACTTGAAAAAACAACTCGTCGTCCGTTCCTGTTGTTTTTGCTTTGATATACTCTTGCCTAATGGTTGCCAACACAGTACTACTTTTATTAACACCCGATGTATCAAACTCCGCATATATTTTATCTACACGGTTATGGTGAATTTTATAGTCGTCAATTACATACTTTGCATCGTTCAGATTGTTATATGTTAACTTACGTTCAATTTCAAAACTGTTAATAACAATGGGTTGATCTTGCTTGTCCCTATCTTCTTTTGATAAGATATTGATGACTATTGCAAGATTTGACTCCCATTTAACATCGTCAACTTCAGCACCTAATTCATTCTTAATAAAACGATATATAATTTTTTGATCTTCAACTTTCAATGATAAAATATGTTTTAAAATAGAATCCTTATCATAAATATCAGTAAGAGGATTGAAAGTTACACTATATGGATTTATAAAAGTCATTTTCTTTAAATTGCTGGCATCTTTAGATATAGATATAAATTTAAAGTGATAACCCGGGTAATTTTTCATTGTATTTTTATTTAAAGCAGATTCAACTTTCTTCTTTGTATTGGTTGCTGAAACTTGAATAAAGTATTTATTTGAATTGTCAATTAAATCAATTGCTTCTACGTTATGAAATACTTCATTAAGATTTTTAAGTTCCCAGTTAAATAGTACATTGAAAAAATGCATATAGAAATACTCTGATTGGGAGTGCATATCTAATAAATTCAACTTGCCTCTAGAATTAATTCTCGTGGCAAGCACGTTTAATTTTTTTTCAATATAATTAAAATAATGAGTTCGATTCATCTTACATCAGTCCAATTAAAATGAATGTAAAACAATGAATTTCCGGATAATCCCGAAAAGTAGGTGTAAATTATATGTTTTATGATCATTCGCCTATCAGATGTTGCCTTCTTTTATCCCGATGTTTTTACATTGAAATGATACGGATATCACGTCAAAAGCGCAAGTAAAATGATTTTCCAATCTGTAATTCTTCATCAATATAGCACAGACTATACCTGTTGATAAAATATATTGCTAACCCACTCTTTCCTAAAAAATATTCCTTGTTAACATCACTTCATAAAATAAAAAACAGACATGTGAAAATTCAGTATCCCCTGCATACATCATTCGTTTCGAATGTCAGCTAATCCGCGGTTTTGAGGTACACGGTACGATATTCACCTGGCAATTCTTGATAAATCCCGGAATATCATTGTTTATTTCACAGATAGCCGCCCTGAACCAGTTTTTTTCTTGTCACGTCGCTCACCGCCGGTCGGGTGCGTCATGACGATCAGCATACAGTGGATTGTCAAACTCTTGTCGCAATGCTCAGCGTTGCAACGAGAGACAGAAAAACGTCAATCCGAAGCTAATGAATCCCCATAATTTTGATTGCCATTGCTCTTTTCCTTCCGTATTATTCAAACAAATGAATCAGGTTGCCGCCAACGTGAAAAGATTTTGTTCGGAAAGTAGAGTCGTATCTTCTGATTTATTCAATACCGTAGTGAATTTTCGTTAATTCACAGAATTTCAATTTAATTATGAGAATTATAAAGATAAATCCTAAGAAATCACTCAATAAAGCCTTTTTAAAGCAACGGCCTTTGAGAAGTGAAATTGAATTGTTCAAATCAAACTTGATTCGACTTTTAAACAATATTGATGAAATTGAAAGAGAAGAAAACCAAAAAAACCATATCCGTGACTTCCTGAGAGATACGTACTACAAAGAAACCAACGAAATAAATACCAAAGACACCAAAGACCTTGTAATCCATTTAGGCAAAACCAATAAAGATAAAGTTGGCGTTATCATTGAAGCAAAAAGACCGGGCAATAAAATTGAAATGCTATCGGATACTAAACCAAACGCTAAAGCTTTTCAAGAACTTGTGCTTTACTTTTTGCGTGAACGTATCGAAGAAAACAATATCGACATCAAATACCTGATAGCTACAAACGTGTATGAATGGTACATTTTTGATGCGTCATATTTTGAAAAACTTTTTTACCGAAATAAATCATTTGTTAAACAATACGAGGATTGGCGAGACGGTAAAAAAGTTACAAAAGATACCAGCCTGTTTTATAATGATATTGCACAGCCTTTTATCGAGAATTTAGATGAAGAAGTACCGTGTACTTTCTTTGATATAAGGGATTACGAGAAAATCTTAAGGAATGAAAATAAGGCTGATGATAAAAACCTGATTGCATTACAAAAACTACTTTCACCTTTCTTTCTTTTAAGAGTACCATTTGCCAATGACAGCAATTCGCTTAATGAAAAGTTTTATAAGGAATTGTTGCATTTAATCGGACTTGAAGAGGTAAAAGCAGGCTCAAAAAACATTATTCACAGAAAAGAAAACGATAAACAGGCTGGCTCTTTGATCGAAAATGCAATTAATATTCTCATTACCGAAGATTCATTACACAAATTAAAAGACAAAACCGTTTTCGGTCAAACCAAAGATGAGCAACTTTTCGGAGTAGCACTTGAATTAAGTCTTACATGGATTAATCGAATATTGTTTTTAAAGTTGCTTGAAGGTCAGCTTATCACCTATCATAAAGGTAATAAGGGTTATCGTTTTTTGAATTCTGAGATGATTCACGACTATGACGAACTCTACAAACTTTTTCATCAGGTTTTGGCACGCAATATCAATGAGCGGACTTCATCAATACAAGAGAAATACGCCCGTGTTCCATATTTGAATAGTTCGCTATTCGAAATTTCGGATTTAGAGGATGCCACCATAAAAATCAATTCGCTCGACAATTCAGAAGCCGTTGAATTGATTAGTACGACCGTTTTAAAAGACGAAAAAAAGAAAAACGGTTATATACCTGCTCTCGAATACCTTTTCAAGTTTTTAGATGCTTACGACTTTGCAAGCGAAGGCGGCGAAGATATTGCCGAGGACAATAAAACCATTATTAACGCTTCGGTTCTTGGTAAAGTGTTTGAAAAGATTAACGGCTACAAAGACGGCTCAATTTTTACGCCCGGTTTTATTACCATGTATATGGCCCGACAATCACTGAGATTAGCCGTTGTCCAAAAGTTTAATGAATATTGTCTTAACCATGATTTGCCTGATTATAAGTTTGACAGGATTGAGGATATTTATAACATTATTGGTTCGCACATTTCAATTGAAGAGGCAAATATAATTATCAACAGCCTCCGTATATGTGACCCGGCGGTTGGTTCCGGGCATTTTTTGGTTTCATGCCTCAACGAACTAATTGTAATAAAGTCGGAACTCGGAATACTGATCGACAAAAGCGGTAAGCGTTTACGCGATTATGAAATTGTGGTCGATAATGACGAATTAATCATATCCGATGATAACGGCATTTTTGAGTACAACTACCAAAACAGGGAAAGCCAAAGGGTTCAGGAAACTATTTTTAACGAACGCCAAGCCATTATCGAAAACTGTTTGTTTGGCGTGGATATCAATCCCAATTCAGTCAAAATTTGCCGGCTGCGTCTGTGGATTGAATTATTAAAAAGTTCCTATTACAAAGCCCCCGATTATACCGAACTGGAAACCTTACCTAATATTGACATTAACATCAAATGCGGCAATTCGCTCATAAGCCGTTATGCCCTGGACGCCGATTTGAAAAAGGCTTTGCAAAAAAGCAAATGGAACATCACCAGCTACCGCCTTGCTATAATGACCTACCGTAATGCCAGAAGCAAAGACGAAAAACGGGCGATGGAAAAACTGATCGATGAGATAAAAAACAACTTCGAAATCGAAATCCAGCATACCGATAAAAGATTCGTAAAACTGAGTGAATTGAAAGGCGAACTTTTTAATCTCACCAAACAGGTCAACCTATTTGATCGAACAGAGAAAGAGAAAAAAGACTGGAACAAAAAAGTTGCCGAACTTACCGCATCCATTAACAAGCAGGAAGAATTAATTGAAGAAATCAAGAGCAATACCATTTACAAAAACGCTTTCGAGTGGCGTTTCGAGTTTCCTGAAGTGCTGGACGATAACGGCGATTTTGTGGGTTTTGATGTGGTAATTGGGAATCCACCGTATATCAGGCAAGAAGAAGTAAAACAACTGAGCAATAATTTCGAAGTCAATTTTAAGAGTTTCTCTGGAAAATCAGACATTTATGTTTTCTTTTATGAGCATGGTGTAAATATCCTTAAAGACAACGGGATTATTAATTTTATTACTTCTGGAAAATTCTTTGAGGCAAGTTATGGCAAACCATTAATAAATTTTCTGATAAAAGAAACGGAAATTAAACAAATTGTAAATTTCAAAGACTTACCAGTATTTGAGGGTGTTACTGCATATCCACTAATTTATTTTGCTGTAAAGAATCAAAAAGAAGATTATAATTTTTCTTACTTTGATTTAAATGAACTTCCTGAAAGTCAATTGCAAGACAAACTGAATATGACTATACCTCTAAATACTTCAAAAGTAATCTTCATTCATAACGACTTTAAGTTTGTTGATAATCAAATTTCATCAATAATTAACAAATCAAGGAAGGATACAATCATAATCAAAGAGTTTTGTGGCCTTCCAATTGTTGGTGTGAAAACAGGATTTAATGATGGGTTTATTTCTGACTTGAATACAGGTGATTACGTAAAGCCGTATGTTTTTGGTAGAGATATAAAAAGATATCAACCAATTATACCAACTAATAATATTATTTTTCCTTACAATAATGATTTTTCAATAGCTTCATTCAATGAAGATTGTGAAATATTTCAATCAATTTCTAAGCATAAAGAAAAACTATCCCAAAGAGCAATTATAAAAGACGGCCTATTAAATGGAACTAAATGTTGGTATGAATATCAACAAGTCAATAAATCTCTCGATTATGATAATGAATACATAGTTTATCCAAATGTCTCCTTGGGTAATAACTTTAGTCTCTCAAAAGGGTCAGTTATTGATATGACTGCTTTCCTTATTAAATCAAATAGCCGCTACTTACTAGCTATTTTAAATTCAAGATTAATCTCATTCCTAATGAATATATGGAGCATTAGCAGAAGAGGCGGTTATCTTGAATATAAGGTTCAATATATTGAGAAAATTCCTATTAAAAACATTCCAATTGAAGATCAGAAACCTTTTATTGCCTTAGTTGAAAGGATATTAGAAACCAGACAACAAGGCAAATACACCACCGACCTTGAAAACCAGATAGACCAAATGGTTTATAAGTTGTACGATTTGACAGAGGAAGAAATTAAAATTGTAGAGGGTGTGGTGTAATGGAAATTAAAGATTTTGTTCTAATCGCTCTCGCTTTCCTAGGGTGGTCTTGGGGGATACTACAATTCTTCATCAATCGCAAATCTCAACGGAAAGATAAACTTGCAGACAGACGTTTTGAAGTATATTCTGGCTACATGAAAAAAAATGATGAACTGATGAATAATGTCAGAACCGACCCAAATATGATTTATGGAATCTCAACCGATTTTTACAAAGAGATTTTAACGGGTGATGAAGAACAAATTAATTCAGCATTGATACGCTTCAATGAAAAACTTCAGGAATTTGTTAAAAAAGCGTCTGAACCTTTATTGATATTAAGACAGGAGTTATCATCATTACTCTTAGTTTGCAGTAAAGAGCTTCGTCCATTAATAGAACAGTATCGATTTCTTGCCACTGACTTTAATAATGAGTTTCAAAATGTACTTGGCACAATTTCTACCAATGATGCACAAAAAATGCAGGAAAAACTAACCACAATGGGACACGATACAAGGTGGAAACAATTTGTAACTTTAAATGAAGATATTTTAATCACCATGCGAAAAGAATTAGGTTATGAGTAACAGTTCTGAAATCATTCTTTATACAACTCCCGCTGGAACTGTCAAAGTTGAAGTAATTTTACAGGATGAAACCGTCTGGCTTACTCAAAAAGCCATGGGCGAATTGTTTGGAGTGGTAAAATCGACTATCAGCGAGCATTTATCGAATATTTACGAAAGTGATGAGCTGCAAAAAGAAGCAACTGTTCGGAAAATCCGAACAGTTCAAAACGAAGCAGGACGAGAAGTAA
>Ga0268276_1000857_pt1 | contig 33090 bp, 30 predicted proteins | sample saktaG_4_FD_190145 | JGI IMG/M metagenome (GOLD analysis project Ga0268276, IMG submission 190145) | Saline water microbial communities from Sakinaw Lake, British Columbia, Canada - sak_2010_1_5_45m | ecosystem: Environmental > Aquatic > Non-marine Saline and Alkaline > Saline ...
ATCAACCCTTGTGTTATTGCTTCCTGTAAACTGTAGTCTGTTCCGCTAATACTAACCTTAACAGCATTTGCTTCATGATAAGCACTTGGTGCAGTCCAAGTAGCAAAAGCAATACTCACACCAATAACAAGTACAGCTAAAATAGAGATTAACCAAAAATGCCTTTTTTCAAAGTGTATTATGAATTTCATAGTTTCCCCTCTTTTTGAATAATTACTTACTTTAAATAAACTTATATAAAAAACTATCGGAAAAAACTATATATTCTTCAAAAGAAAATACCTAAAACCTTTTTCTATAGCTTCAAGTGAAGCCTCCAATATATTCGTACTAACACCAACCGTACCCCATTCATCACCATTGTTTTTGAATTCTATGTAAACTCTAACAGAACTCTCTGCTCCATTATCTTGCGCTATCATAACTTTATAATTTACCAATTGTACTTTATCTATATCCTTATGCGCAGACCCTATCATCTTCACCAAAGCATGATAAATAGCATCTACTGGACCGCCTTTAACAGGAGCCACAACCTCAACATTATTTCCATTAACAGTTCCTGCCAATATTCCTTCAGAAAACTCGCCATTCTTCTGCTCGCTCATTACTTTCCAAGTTTTAATCTCAAAAACCTTTCCTTTATTGCCAAAAAATTCTTCCTTTAACAAAAATTTCTCAGCATCCAAGGAACCAATATCATACCCTTTTTTCTCTAGCTCCTCAACCTTCTTTAACATCTGTGAAACTCTATCATCATCTTTACCAACCTTTAAGCCAAAATTCTTCAAAACTCCAACAATATTTGCTCTCCCGCTTAAATCACTTAAAACAACTCCCCGGTTATTCCCTACCAATAAAGGATCAATATGCTCATAAGATGCTCCTTTCATTATTGCATCTACATGTACCCCCCCTTTATGCAAGAAAGCATGTTTCCCGACAAAAGGATTGCTTTTATTCGGCTTGATATTAGCCAAAGTATAAACCAAATCACTTAATGCAGTTAATCTTTCTAACTTAACTTCCAACTTCAAATTTTTCTTCAACACCAAATTAGGTATTATTTGGCATAAATCAGCATTTCCTGCTCTTTCACCAAAACCATTAATTGTTCCTTGTATCATCCCAACTCCAAAATCAACACTAACTAAAGAATTAGCAACACCAACACCAGAATCATTGTGAAAATGAACGCCCAATTTAACATTCAACCCTTCTTTCTTCAAAAAATCAACAACCGTTTTTAAAATACCCATAACATCATCAACAAGAGTCCCCCCATTAGTATCACACATAACTAAATAGTCAGCCTTAGCCAATGCGGCCTCTTTCAAGCAGCTTAAAGCATATTCTTTATTATCTTTAAAACCATCAAAAAAATGTTCCAAATCATAAAGTACCTCTAAACCATTTTTCTTTAAAAATTCTATACTCTCTCCGATAGCATTTAAATTCTCCTCTGGCTTTGTCTTAAGCTGCATCTCAACATGCTCTATCCACGTTTTACCAAAAATGCATGCAACATTAGCCTTGCTGTTTAATATTGCCTGTAAATTAACATCATCCCCTGCCTTTACGCCAACCCTTCTGGTGCTCCCAAAAGCCACAATTTTAGCATTCTTCAGCTTTAATTTGCTTGCCTCTATGAAAACCCCCATCTCTTTTGCGTTGGCAGCAGGCCACCCAAGCTCAATATAATCGACGCCAAAATCATCTAAAGCTTTAACTACCTCAATCTTGTCTCTAAGCGAAAAGTTCACATTTGCGCTTTGGCAACCATCCCTTAAAGTTGTGTCAAATATTTTCATTTTAATCACACAGAAACTGGCTACATTCCCTCAAGAAGAGATGTAGCTTAAAATATAATAATGATTCCTAAGAAACTCTTGCTTATTTTTTTTATTATAGGACCATTCATATAACCTAAGAATCCAAAACATATATATAAACCTTTTCATTCCTTTTTATGTCGTCCCTTAAAAATAGTTAAAAAAAAGAAAGCTTTAAATAGAGGTAAAATATCCCACCTATAGAAAAGAGGTTCTTAGGGTGAAATAATGTTAGTGCAAAAAGACTTTTTAAATAAACTAAGGGATTTTGGTTTGAATACTTATGAAAGCAAGATATGGACTGCTTTGCTAAGCAGAGGAGTTTCTACAGCAGGGGAATTAAGTGATATTGCTAATGTTCCTAGAAGCAGAAGTTATGATGTTCTGGAAAGCCTTGAGAAAAAAGGATTTATAATTGTTAAGCCAGGAAAGCCAATCAAATATATCGCAGTAAAGCCAGAAGAGGTAATTGAAAGAGTTAAAAATAAGGTAAAAGACGAAACAGACCAAAAACTTAAGCTTATAGAAAGTCTTAAATCAACAAAAATCCTTGACGAACTCAATTCATTGCACACCCAAGGCCTAGATTTAGTAGAGCCAACAGATTTAACAGGCGCTATAAAGGGAAGAAAAAACATATACAACCACTTAGCAACTATGATAAAAAATGCTAAAAAAACAATCACCATAGCAACAAGCTCCCAAGGAATAATAAGATACCAGGATATATTATTGGGGCATTTGACAAAAGCAAAACAAAAAGGAGTTAAGATAAAAATTGTAGCGCCTATACAAAACCAAAAAGATATAAAAGAATTATCTAAAATTGCAGAGGTCAAAAATACAAGCCTTAAAGCAAGGTTTTGCATAATTGACAAAAAAGAAATATTATTCATGCTTATGGATGACGAAAAAGTTCACCCCAGCTATGATATTTCAATTTGGGCAAATACTGAATTTTTTTCAAACGTTCTTGAAAGCGCATTTGACAGCTATTTAATCAAATAGTAAGCTTTAAGATTAACAAAAAGATTTATATACTACTTCTCTTTATAATAGTTATAAGATATACTTACAGTTCAAATAAAAAGAGGTGGAAAAAATGGTTTTAGGCGTTCAAGAAGTTACATTGGCAATAATTGTTGGTACATTAGCAGCTATTGTATACTCACTGAGGATTCTTGTTTTAATGGAAAGAAGGATTGCAAGAATAGAGATGCATATCGAAAATGTTGTTGCAAAAGTAATGAGAGAAGAACTAAAGATTGAAAAGAAACTCAAGAAAAAATAATCAAGCAATCAGCTCTTCAAATAATACTCCTTTTCTTTCTGCTTTTTCTACATTTATCATAAAGTTCTTGGCAGTTTCCTCTAAGTCATCCAAAGTTAAAAATAACCATTCTTTTTTATTAAATCTAACTGCCAAATAAGGCTCAGCATTAAACATCTCTGCAAAAGTCCTTAATTGTTCAACATCCTCTTTCTCAATATACTTCCAGGGGTCTTTGGCAGTTTTACACTCTATAGCCAATCTTCTCAGCTTATTAGTCGCCAAAATATCAGCAGAAGGATACCTCATAGAGCCAGAACCAGCTACTCTAAGGCTTGCCCATCCGCTGCCCCAGAACTTGTGTATCAAATCACGTTCAGCATTTATTCCTTTACTTTTTCGGCTCATCTTAAACCTCGTTTAAGATACAGAAAATCCCTTAGGATTTTATTTATAATTTAAACACCATAAAATCTTTAGCAGCTATCGAATTGTTAAATACATCCTTTGCGTCTTCTTCAACTTCTTCTGTAGTTTTATACCTGGCAGAAAAATGTGTTAATACTAATTTTTTAGCATTAGCCTGATTAGCGATCAAACCAGCCTGTTTACCAGTCATATGGCCATACTCTTCACCCTTTTCTTCTAACTTAGAGCTATAAGTAGCTTCACAAATCAGCAAATCAGCATCTTCCGCCAATTTTACAGCATTTTTGCAAGGTACAGTATCTGCTATTACTGCAATTTTTTTACCATTTTCAACATAAGTTAAATCACTGGCATTTATTTTCTTGCCTTCAAAGCTAATTGATTCATTGTTTTGCAATTTTCCCAACAAAGGCCCATTAGGAATGCCAATCTTTTTTACCTTTTTAATATCAACATGTCTAATATCATTTTCAACAAAACTATAGCCTAAAGTTACAATTCCATGCTCTAAGGTTATTGCTTCCAAATAAAAATCTTTATTCTCAAAAAACTTGCCAGTGCTTATTTCTTTAACCTCAAATTTTACCTTCCTATCAAAAATAAAAGCCTTAAACATGCTCTCAATATGGTTCTTTGTCCCTTTTGGCCCATATATCTCCAAGGTCTTGCTATACTCCTGTGAACCCAATGTAGACATCACCCCAGGCAAGCCAAAAACATGGTCTCCATGCCAATGAGTGATCAATATTTTAGTAATCTTTGTCAAAGGGATGCCTTTCTGCTTAAACTGCCTTTGGGTGCCTTCCCCGCAGTCTACTAAAATACCTTCATTCTTATATTTAATAAAAAGTGCTGACTGGTTTCTTTCTTTTGTCGGCACCATAGAAGAAGTGCCCAAAAATGTTATTTCCATTTTATCTTGCTGGAATATAACTCCCTATTTAAATTTAGCGAAAAAAACAAAGTTTTTTAAATATATGGGCAACAATAAGGATAATATGTCCAAAAAGAAAAAACAAGAAACTCAGGAAGAACCAGAGCAAAAAAAACAAGTAGTACAATCAATATTCTCAGAAGAGCGAGTTATAACAGAAAACTCAGATGAAGCAAGAGATTTATTTAACCAAAGCAGATATGGCACAATATTAGAAAATGGAAAGGTGCAACTTTCTCTGTTAGAATCACTTTATTTATTAGAAAAGGGAAGATTAACAATACTAGATGGAAGGAATAAAAAAATAGACTTCGAAAAATTCTTAAAAAAGGCAAAAAGATTAGAGCCAAATTTTTGGATAAGATACTGTGTTTTTAAGGATATTCGTAACAGGGGTTATATAATCAAAACAGCATTAAAGTTTGGAGCAGATTTTAGGGTATATGAAAGGGGCGTAAAGCCAGGAGAAGATCATGCAAAATGGATAGTATACCCAGTTCATGAAAGCTCTACCTTAACATGGTACGAATTCTCAGCGAAAAACAGGGTTGCACACTCAACCAGAAAAAAGCTTCTTGTAGGCTGCGTTGATGAAGAATCAGATGTAACTTACTGGGAAATCAAATGGGTAAGGCCTTAGTCTCCATCTAGAAACAAAAATTCATAATAAACTATATATACTTCTCTAAATTATTGATAATTATGGAAGACAATAGGGAAAAAATTCTTCAATACATAAGAGAAAAAGGCCCAGTTTTACCTGTTGACATAGCAAAACAAATAAATTCAAACATCTTAATGGCCTCAGCCCATTTATCAGAATTGTCTTCTAATTCAAAATTGAAGATATCTAACATAAAAATTGGTGGTGGCTCCCCCCTTTACTACCTTCCAGGCCAAGAAGCCCAACTACAAAAGTTTGCAGATAACCTGAACGAAAAAGAAAAACGAGCATACGACTTATTATATCAAAAAAAGATACTAAGGGATAGCCAGCTAGAGCCGTTATATAGGGTAACTTTAAGGGCAATAAAAGACTTTGCAGTTCCTTTACAAGTAAATTATAAAGGCTCTTCAGAGATATTTTGGAGATGGTACTTGTTAACAAACAAAGAAGCAGAAGAATCAATTAGGGAAATTCTAAAAGCAACGGCAACCAAACCAGAAAATGAAATAACTGAAAAAGAACCAAAAGAGAAAATAATAGAAAAGAAAACAGAAAAAAAAATTAAAAAAGAAGTACACCAAGAAGACACATTCTCAAGCCAAATTTCAGACTATTTTAACAAAAACAAAATAAATATCCTAAGCAAAGAGATAATAAGGAAAACAGAAATTGACTTTACCATCCAAGTTCCATCCAATGTAGGTAATCTCGATTACTATTGCAAAACAAAAAACAAAAAGAAAATAAATGATGCAGACCTATCTTCTGCGTTTGCTCAGGGCCAGCTGAGAAAGCTCCCTGTAATATTATTGACCAACGGAGATTTGACCAAAAGAGCCAAAGAAATGTTACAAAAAGATTTTAAAGGGATGAATATTATACATATATAGAATGGGAGTTGCAATAACCGAATTATTAGTGAAAAAAGAGGTTGATATTGCCACATTATCTGGTAAGACCCTAGTTGTAGATGCACCAATGTGGCTATACCAATTTCTATCATCTATAAGGCAGCCCAACGGTTCATTATTATCAGATTCTAAAGGAAATGTTACTTCACATTTAATCGGCCTTTCTTCAAGAATCCCCAATCTTATGGAAAAAGGAATCAAACTTGCATTTTGCTTTGATGGAAAAGTTCCAGACCTTAAAAAAGAAGAGAGAGAAAGAAGAAAAGATATGAAAATACAGGCAGAGAAAAAATACAAAGAAGCAGAAAAAAAGGAAGATTTAACAGAAATGAAAAAATATGCTTCAAGAACCACCAGGCTTACAAAAGAAATGATAGAAGAATCAAAACAACTCTTAGAAGCATTGGGAATGCCTATAATCGAAGCACCATCTGAAGCAGAAGCACAAGCATCTCACATAGTGAAAAACAACGATGCATTCGCAGTAGCATCAAACGATGCAGATTGTCTCCTTTTTGGTACACCTAAACTTATCCGAAATCTAAACCTCATAGGAAAAAGAAAAAAAGCAAGTAAGCTTGCCTACGAGGCAATAAAGCCCGAATTGGTAGATTTATCTGAAAACCTAAACCATTTAGGTATAGATATTGACCAATTAATAGCCCTTTCCATGTTAGTTGGTACAGATTATAACATAGGTGGCATTAAAGGAATAGGCCCAAAAAACGCATTAAAACTAGTAAAAAAACACAAATCAAATTTAGACTCTTTATTCAAAGAAACTAAATGGGATGAAAATTTTGATATACCTTGGACAGAAGTCTTTTATTTAATCAAAAAAATACCCGTAACCGATAATTACAAACTTGAATGGAAAAAAGCAGATAAGGAACAAATTTTAAAAATATTAGTAGACGAACACGATTTCTCTGAAGAGCGAGTTAGCAGTACACTAAGCAGGTTACTAAAAGAAACAGAAAACAAACAACAGAAATCCCTGGGAGATTTTTCCTAAAATGGCTAAATTAAAAGAATTACTAAAAAACAAATTAACCAAAACTCAATTAGCTCTAGTTCCATCATCCTTTGATATTGTAGGAGACCTAGCAATCTTCTCAGATATGCCTAAAGAACTGAAAAACAAAGAGAAGTTAATTGGAGAATCACTTTTAAAACTGCATAAAAATCTCAAAGTTGTTCTTAAAAAATCAAAAAAATACTCTGGAAAATTCAGAACACCCGAACTTAAAATCATTGCAGGAGAGAAAAGAAAAGAAACAGAGCTTAAGGAGAATAATGTAAGGTTAAAGCTAAATCCTGAAAAAACTTATTATTCAGTAAGATTGGCGACAGAAAGAAACAGGATAATGCAGCAGGTTAAAGATGGTGAAGAAATCCTCGTTATGTTCAGCGGTGTTGGTCCATACAGTGTAGTCATCTCCAAAAACAAGAAACCTAAAGAAGTCTACTCCATTGAGATTAATCCAGTAGCATATAAATACCAAAAAGAGAATATTCTGTTAAATAAACTAAATAACATCAGATTATACAAGGGAGACGTTAAAAAGATAGTTCCTAAACTAAACAAGAAGTTTGACAGAATCTTAATGCCCTTGCCTAGAAGCGCGGAAGATTATTTGCCAACAGCACTTAAAGCAGCAAAAAAGAACACAACAATTCACTTTTACGATTTTCTAAACGAAAATGAATTCAGCAAAGCAAAAGAAAAAATAGACAAAGCTTGCAAAGAAGCAAAGAAAAAATACAGAATTTTAAACCTTGTTAAATGCGGCCAATTTGGGCCTGGAATTTATAGGATTTGTGTGGATTTTGAACTAATTTAACAAATATTTAAAAATAACAACCTATTCTGATATACTGCGTGCAATGAATTAGTGAACACCCACTGACGCAAGGATGATGAGAGTAAAGTAACTGACGAGCACGCACTTTCTTAAAATGGCAGAAGAAATCTTTGAAATAGTAGATGATAATAACAATATAATAGGAGAATCAACTAGAAAACAAGCTCACGAAAAAGGATTAACCCACAAAAGCGTAATGTTCTTCATCTTCAACAAAAAAGGAGAACTATTCCTAAACCAGAGGTCAACAAAAAAAGAATTCAATCCAGGTTACTACAGCATTGTTTTAGGTGGCCACGTCACAAAAGGCGATTCTTACGAGCAAACTGTAATACGGGAAGCAAAAGAAGAGGCAGGCATTACAGAAAAGCCCCATTTCTTAGCTAACTTTCAAAGCAGATACAAAGAAAAAGACAAGGAAAACGTAGCATTATACTACTTCGTAATAAATCGTGAACCAATTTTAGACAAAAATGAGATAGAACATGGTAAATTCACACCAATAGAAAAAATAGAATATTTCCTTAAAAAAGAAAAATTTATACCAGAAACAAAAATATTATATCAGCTCTTAATGAAAAATAAAGATAAAATACTAATTCTTTAGCCAAACATCCTCAGATAATCATCGCCTTCAAGTTGCTCTTCATGTTTAACTTTTTTTATAGCTTTTAAGAAATCCTCTTTTGTAACAGTAGTTCTATTACTCCTTATAGCAAAATATCCGGCTTCTGTACAAACCGCATGTATCTCAGCACCAGAAAAATTATCCATTCTCGCAATTAAACCCTTTGTCTTCAACCCCTTTTCTAAAGTCATATTCCTTGAATGTATCTTAAACACTTCAGATCTTGCTTCTTTGTTAGGAACAGGAACTTTAATCAATCTGTCCAACCTTCCTGGCCTTATGATAGCACTATCTAAAATATCTTTTCTGTTAGTAGCAGCTATTACTTTAACATTATCCAAAGGATCAAAACCATCCAATTCAGCCAAAAGTTGCATAAATGTCCTGTTAACTTCTCTTTCGCCGCTAGTTCCAATTTCCATTCTTTTAGCAGCTAAAGCATCAAGTTCATCAATAAACACTATAGCTGGCCCTTTCTTCCTTGCCATCTCAAATATTTCCTTGACTAACTTAGCCCCCTCACCTATAAATTTTTGGACTAACTCTGAGGCAACTATCTCAATAAAAGTTGAATTAGTAGCTTTTGCAACAGCTTTAGCCAAAAGGGTCTTCCCAGTTCCAGGTTCGCCATAAAGCAATATCCCTTTTGGAGGGCTAATACCGACTTTTTTAAACAATTCAGGCCTTTTCAAAGGCAATTCCACAACTTCTTTTATTTCTCTTATTTGATCATCCAACCCACCAATATCCTTCCAGGTTACTGTTGGTTTCTCAACTATAACAAACTTCTCAACATTAAACTTCCTTGCTGTAGGTATCTTTTTTATTATTGTTAGATTTTTTTGTTCTGCTAAAACCATATCTCCAGCATTTAATTTTTCACAAGAACTAGCAATATTAACTGAAAATTGATTGCCATTAGGTATAGAGATTATTGCTGTATTTCCGTGTAATTCCCTCACTTCACAAACCATCAAAGGTGGCATTTTTAATGTTTCTATCTCCACCCTTAATTGATTAAGTGTTTCCTTAAGAATCTTGTTCTCTTCCTCTAACTGCGAAGACTTGCTGGTATAATTATAAATAACGCTGTCTAGTATACTTTTATCATCGGTTTCTGGTGGCGCCATAACACACATAATTAGATTTCCATTTAAAAACTTTTGGGTTCAAACCAATAATTTTCCTTCTTTCATTATTTTTTTATCATCCACAAAAATTGTGGGTTTTTTAATCAAACCATCTATATGCAAAGGAACTTTCACCTTACCGCCAAAACCAGAATTATCTCCTAAAGCAATATGGCAAGTTCCCATAACCTTTTCGTCTTCCAGCATATTCCCAGTAATAATTGCCTTATCATTAGCCCCAATACCAAATTCAGCAATATTTTTTGCTTTTTTGCCAACACAATTTAAATCTTCCATCAATTGCTTAGCATTTATGCACCCTTCAATTTTTTTAACATATCCCTTTTCAACAAAAACTTTGACCGATTTATCCACTTTACCGTTGCTTCCCAAAGAGCCATCTACAACATAAATACCTTCAGCACTCCCTTCAATAGGAGCAATAAATGACTCCCCATCTGGAAGATTTCCATACTTTCCCCTTTCTCTGAAAATCCCGCTAGTTCTTCCATGGGATTTTCTGCCTTTAATACTAAAAGAAATTTCTGTTCCTTTCTTGCTCATAACTTTAACAACCCGCCCTTTATCCAGCACATCACAAATCTTGGCAATTCTTTTATGAATCTTATCATAATCCACATTCAAAGCCCTTTTTAACATAGCTTTAGTAATATCAGGTAATGTTGCAATTCTAGCTCCTTTTTTACAAGCTTCTTTCCTAGCTTTAGTGTGCGTTAAAGATTTTGTTGTTATCAATAACTCTACATCATAATTTAGCATTTTCTTTGCTACTTCCTTTGGAGGTTCATCACCATTGATTTTGCCTACAGGAATCTCTATCAAATCAATATTGCTGGTAAAATTTGAACCAACTTTAACAAACAACTTACCTAAGCTTAATTTATTTTTATCAACAACAACAAGAACTCTTTCTTTTCTTTTAACCCCCATATTGATTCTAAAAATATTTAAAATGGCTTTTTCTAGCAAATTCATGCAACAAACTCCCCTTTTTTCAAGACAGAGTGAACCTTTTTATCTTTACCAACCCCATAAATATCAAGTTTCTGTTTAGGTGCATTTACAACAATATCCCAATGATACATTGTTTTTCTATCAGGCTCAAACCCTAAACCTAAGGCTACGTGTATCATCCTGGCAATTTTCTCGTTGACAATAAGATAATCACAAAGTTTTGCCTTAGGATTTGTATTAACCGCAAACTCGCCAATATTCCAAAAATTTTTCTTATAAATTTTAATAATTTCCTTAGGCAAGCTCCCATTCTTTTCAATATCATTAATCTTCTGTCTTGCTTCATTCCTTTCTCTTGCCATAGCATCTTTTATTTTTTTATGTGCTTTTATTACATTGTATCTATTTCCTGTAAATTCCACTATTATGGGGGATTTTTCAGGTATTACATAACTTCTATCAATATTGATTACAACATCACCAACCATCATACCATAAATGCTTTCTGGAGTAACAAAAGTTTCACCACTGGGGAAATTTGCATAAGCTCCTGCCTTCATTTTTGTTCTTTTATAATGTTCCTTATCAATTATGCTGGTCACATCAGAATCAGCTGCAGTAAACAGCATTCTTCTCCCATCTTTTGAAACCAAATTAACAGTAAAATCTGTTTTGTACCCATCAATTTTCTCGCCAACAACCCTTATATAATCACATTTATTGAAGATATCTCTGATCTTCATGCTTCTCTTCCTTAATTTGTTATAGTTGATATTGCAAGTTTCTATAAAAATATCAATCGGTAAAGTTTCCGTAATAGCATACCTCATCATTGGATCTCTCTTCTCTAAAGCTGTCTGTGGCTCATACCTGTCTTTCAGCATTAATTGCCCTGGGCTGCTCCACCTGGTTTTTTTGTCTAATGAAGGATACCCTATCGAATCCCCAAAGAAATGCCTCCCATAATAGCCCTTGGCATGTATTCCAAAACCAGCTTGTGTATTGTCCATCATATCAATTTTTAACAACTTAGAAAACTCATTATACTTCTTAAAAACATCCTCATCAACAGTTTTACTAAGCTCACAACCCCTTAATGTAGTTATCAAATCAGCAGTTCTCACTGGCTTTGCAAGTAAAGAAAACCGGTCAGAAGAAGCCCCAACCCTTAATTTTACTTTAAATTTTTTAGCAGCATAAGCTAGGGCCATAGCAATAGAATAAGAGTCCAAATAATCCTCTAATGGAAGTTCAGTGTTTTTTTCACTAGGCACAAGCACAAAAGAAATACCAACCTTTTCCCCTTTTTTTAAGTTAAATCCTTGTTTCCAAATCTTAGAAGCTGTTCCCAACAACTCCTTCCATCTGTAAACCTTATGCCAGCTATGCTTGTACTCTAACTCCATGGTTCCGCTAAATCCTTTTTGCTCTGCTTTCAATATTATTTCTGGCCTCTTAAAAATCTCCTTAAATACCTTAGTTTTTGTTCTTTTATTCACAGCGCTTACAAATGATTTTAATGCCCCAACTTTCTTTGTTTTTAATCTCCTCTTCACCCAATCACCATAAACATACCAAATGTCTTTTAGAATTTCAAGGTTTATGCTGTTTTCATCTATAAGCATAACATGCAAATCCCCATTAAGCTCATGTATTGCTCTAGATAGGGGTGCTATAGAATAAAACGCCTTATTTTGTTTTATATTCAAAATTACAAAAACAACCTTATTCTTGACCTTGCCTTTAAATTTTTTTATATAATAATCAACTTCTGCATTAAAAGTTTTTAGATTGTATTTCATCATCTTATCCTAAAAATTAGCTATTAATAAATCTTTTGGTAGTTGATAAAATTTACTATCAGAAAGCCGATATTTATACAAGTATCAGTTCTTTTCGTGTTTTTGTCAAAACAAAAACCCTATTGTCCAATATCAAAATATCGTCTTCTATCCTTATACCAAAATTCTTAAAATAAATGCCTGGCTCTATTGTCAATATCTGCCCATTTTCAAATTTATCGCTGCTTTTTTCTGTTAAGTTCGGTAATTCATGTATCTTTACTCCAATACCATGCCCAAGCCCATGTATAAAGTTTTTTGCATTACTTCCTAAACTCCTTTTTACGCTTTCGTTTAAATTTTTACATTCCTCGCCAACTTTAACATCTATAATAGCTTTTTTTTGTACTCTCAAAAGTTTGTTATAAATCTCAGCATCATTTTTAGTTGGTTTTCCAACATAAACAGTTCTTGTGGTATCAGTGCAATAATTCTTATATCTAATCCCAAAATCAATTACACAAAAACCCCTTTTAATCTTTTCATCAGAAGTATCATGGTGAACCTCACTTGAATTTTTTCCAGAAGCAACAATAGTAGGGAAAGACAGCTCGCAGTTTCTTTTTTTTGTTTCATACTCTAAAAATGCCTTTACCTCTGCCTCAGTCTTAAATTTTTTAAAATCCTTAAAACACATCCTTAAAATTTCATCAGAGATTTTACATCCCTTTTTTATTATTTCAATTTCCTTTTTTGTTTTTATCTCCCTTAATTTGTATAGCTCTTCTCTTAAATCCATTAATCTGCTCTTTTTAAAATTCTTTTTCAAGTAGTCCTTCAACAATAATGTAAATTCTTCTTTATTAACCCCAATTTTTCTGCTTTTTACTTTACTATGCCTTACTTTTTCTTTGATAAACTCAAAAAGCCTCTTTTTCTTTGGGAGGACATAACTTTTTATCTTAAGCTTTTTAGCCTTTGCAGCTCCATCCCTGGAAACAATAAGAAATGGTTTTTTATCCTTTGGTAGGATTAATGCCCCAATACCACCATAACCAGAGAAATAAGCCATATCGCAATCAAATCTAACAAAATCTATATTACAAAAAATAGCAAAATCGATCTTCTTTTTCTTTAAAATCTCTTGAAATTCCTTTATTTTAACCATAGTTTATAAAATTTGAAGCGTGTTTTTTAAATTTTACTGAACTAGGGAAAATTTCACAAATGTAAATATACCTTGAAATTTTCCCGTAAAGGAAAAATATATAAAGTTTGTATTTAAATATTGTGTTATGAAAATAAAGCTAAAAAATAACTTAACAATCATTCTGGAAAATAAGCCGACACAGACAATAACCATACAAGCAACAGTTAAAACAGGCTCTAACAACGAAAATATCAAAATCAACGGAATATCTCACTTTATAGAGCATATGGTTTTTGAAGGCACTAAAAAACGCCCAAATTCTAAGATAATATCAAATGAAATAGAAAGCCTTGGAGGAGAACTAAATGCTTACACCTCTAATGAAAGAACCTGCTTCTATGTTAAAGTTCCAAAAAAACACTCACGGAAAGCTTTAGATATAATAGCAGACATACTCCAAAATCCATTATTCGAAAAAAAGAAGATAGAAAAAGAGAGAAAAATAATATTAAAAGAAATCAACTTGCATAAAGATGAACCAAGATTCCATCAATGGATTCTGTTTGATAAAGCTTTATTCAAAAAACATCCAGCCAAACTACCGCCTTATGGTACGGTAAAGGCAGTTAAAAGCCTAACAAGAAAAAACATGCTAAGTTATTATAATAAATATTACATTCCTAATAATATCATATTAACCATCGTAGGAAACTTCAATAAAGAGATTATCGAAGAAATAAAAAATCAATTCAAAAACTTCAAACCAAGTAAATTGCCTAAAAAAAGAAGAATAACAGAACCTAAACAAAGAAAGACAACAAAAAAAGAAAAAAGAAAAATTCTAAACTCCTATATGGTCTTAGGTTATAAAACAGTTAATAGGGCAAATCAAGATTCTTATGTTCTAGATGTAATCAAATCCATACTAGGAAAGGGCCAATCAGGAAGAATATTCGACGAGATAAGGAATAAAAGAGGATTAGCTTATGAAGTCGGAGTTCACCATGAGGCAGAGAAGGATTATGGCACATTTGCAGTATACTTAAACACAGACAAGAAGAACATTAAAAAAATCATCAATATAATCTTAAAAGAATTCAAAAATCTAGCAAACCTAACAACCAAAGAACTAAAAGAGGCAAAAGGGTTTATTATAGGCCAGCATATTTTGCAAAATGAAGACACCCAAGATTTAGCAGATGAACTGGGATACTGGGAAAGCATTAAAGATGCTAATTTATTGAATGATTATATCCCAAAAATAAAATTAGTAACAAAAACAGATATTTTAAGAGTAGCTAAAAAATACCTTACAAAGAATTATGCTTTGGCTATTATCGAACAATCTTAACGTGTAATCTCAAAACCCTTTGTTGTATCAAACAGATATTACCATAAACCACCATAACGACGACATATTTATATAGAATCAAATATTTATACGAATAATATGCAAGTGATGGGGTGGTAGTTATGAAGAAAATAATATTAGTTTGTTTGTTGGTTCTGGTTTTATTAGTTGGCTGTGGACAAAAAGTTGTATGTGATAAACCATACATTTTAGTTGGTTCTGAATGTTGTTTAGACAATGATGATAATGGTATTTGCGATAGAGATGAAGTCAAAGAAGAGCCTAAAATAGAAGCCCAAGAAGAACCACTTAAGCAAGAGGAAATTAAGGAAACACACGAAACTACCCCTCTAGAAGAATATACACTTAGTGACCTTCAAGCAAATTTGAATGAGGTCATTTGGGCAAAGAATAAGATATGGTCTTCAATGGATAATCTTAGCAATGATACTGTTTCTTTCCTGAAATATGGTTTTGATGATTTGATAATAGCCGAATCTCATAATTTAGATGAATACTCTTATGATAACTTTCTAAATGAAATCTTCTTTACCTTAATCAAAGACAAAGAAGTAGAACCAGCTAATTTTATAAGCTCTGATAATTACTTTAGAGACATACATCTCTCAAGTTTAGATGTGAAAGATAAAAGAGTATATTGGATTTATCAAAACAACATAATAACAGCACATTCTCTTAACTTTAAATGCAGCCCAACTTTATTTGTTGGAGTAATTCCTGATTACTTTGCCGAATCAACTTCAGCAACAGATGACAAAGTAGACGCAATAAATACTGGATTTGATACCTCTACAAGAAACATAATATCTGACGTATACAAAGTATCAATAAACTGTCCGCTTGCAAATAAATATCCTAACAAAATATATGAATTACAACAAAGTATAAACAATGAATTAGGGGTAGATTACTCTTTTGAAGTCAAAAAAATCCAAGACATATTGAGCCATATTTCAATAGATGATGACAATTCAATAAAAGTTTATGATGAAATTACCAGAAAATACCACCCACAAACATATAAATATAAAAAGATGGTAATTGATGAGTTAGGCAATACAATTACTTCTATTGAAGACTTAAAAGAAATATCTCAAATACATTCTTCAGAGGACACAGAAACAATAAGTGATAATGAAGAGAACTTTAAGAATTCCTTTAAAAAGCCAAAATCAAATGAGAAAATGGAAGTTTCACTCTTAGACGAAATTGGTTTTGATGAGGTAAACGAAATAGACCCTAAAACTATAGAGGTATTGAATGGAAAATTCCAAGAATATGAGGTTATATATACCAGAACAGATACAGAAGATAACAGAAAAGAAAACCATGTAGGCCTAAATGTAGTTCATAAGCTAGTCTTCAAGTGTAAAGGTAATATAACAATATCTGTATATTCAAACTCTATTGACTACATATATAACCAATATGTTCAGAGAAATATAGATAACGCATTTAAGTCAAGCAGAAACAATCTACTTAAGGATTTAGAAGGACTTAAAGAAGCTTGCGAATCTATATAAAGAACACTACAAGATTTGTTTAAAATTAAACAACCCCTCTTCAACTCTTACTTTTAGTTAACCACCCAAACTTATAACCCCTATGTTGCTTTATAGCATTTTCCAATCTCTTTTGGTTTTCAGGGGATTTTTCTAACAAACCCAATTTTAATATTTTTAATAAGTAAGCCCAATTTACAAATAATTCAAATATATACAAATTTTTATTTTTGATTTTCTTTATTTTTCCATTTATACCTAAACTTTCAAATAGTTTTCTATAATCACTTACAAACCCACCATTACACTCAAAAACCCTTAAATAAGAATGTAAACACCCTTTTCTATCTCTTGTACTGTAAAAATTACCATCTCCTGCGAGCAAACCTTGCAAGAAATAGACAATTAATTTTTTGTTTGATTTACTTCCAATCAAATACTTTCTCACTTCATTCATCATGCTATCTATAATCTCAGCTAAAAGAGAATTGGTTATCCAAATTCTTACCGTATACTCTTTAATCCTTTTTGCTTGTTTATCATTAATGTTTTCTGCTTTAATTCCTATAGAAATCAATTTATCTTCAACCTCAATTATTTTTTCATAATTAAGTTGCGGATTATACCTTATAGTACATTTGCATAGATTCAAGTTAACTAGATATCCCCAATATTTTAGAAAATCTTCAATTAAACCCATATCTGCATTCGTAAAATTAATCTCTCTGCCTCTTCTTTTTCTTAATTTTACTTTTCCGCCTTCTGCTTGGTAATAGCCGAGCAATCTGAAAAATTCTAGAGGTACAAATCTATTTATGGTTATATCGTTTGGCCTTCCTTTAGTTGAATACCATAACTTAATCTTATTTTCTTCCTCTAAAGCAAGGATATCAAAACCAGATAAGATTTTTTCAGGAATGAATGATAACACATCTATTTTATTGTTCAAAATAAACTTCTTTGGCCTATAAATGTTTTTTAAGATTGAAAACTGGATTTTAGTAGGCTCATTTAGAATATTCCATCTCAATTCTTTTGGAATAAAAAACCTGCCTTCTTTAGTTAATTTAGTAATAAAACAAATGTCTCCAATTTTAATCTCTATAAATTGATTGCCAATAGTCTTTTGAATACTTTTAGGTAACCAAATTCGATTATTTTTAATATTTACAATCAAATCAAATTTTTTATTATTTTTTAAATTCATCTTGAATCACCGAATTATTTCCTTGTTGAAACTATCTAAATGATTTTTAGCAAAGCAAAAATCATAATTTAATAGTTGAAATATCTTTTAGGTGATTTAAGGGAATAGAATATAAAAGATTATTGGTTCTACGAATAAAAATTAGCGGGTTATCTTAAAAGCAGCAATTTCCTTAACTAAATTTTGTGCAGTTTTATTTTTTTCTAGTTTTTTTCTTATAGGGTCTAATAAATCATTCAGATATCTGCCAAAACTTTGTTTTAAATCCATTGGATGTAATTTTTTTTCTACAAATGTTTTCTCCAATTCCCTATAAGAACTAAATTCCAAATTACCACCCCATTTTTCAGGTCTTTCAATTTTAAATGTATCCAACTTTTCAAAAATTATGTATTTACAGTATTCCAAAATTGGATTCTCTTGGGCAATCCCCTCTGGGCAATACGCTTTGTTTACTTTCCTTTTGATATCTTCTTCAGAATCTGTCATGAAAATAGCCATATCTGGTTTGCTTTTACTCATCTTTAGTTCAATAGCCCTATCTTCAGCAGGTAAATTCATTGCCGGTGGCTGGCCAAGCCCCATTAACATATGATGGCTTACCACAATAGGCTTCCAAAACCCGAGTTTTGGCCCAATTTCACGGGCTAAAACATTTACTTTCCTCTGATCCTTCCCAAGTTGAACGATATCAGATTTAAGATAAAAAATATCAGCACATTGCATGCATGGATATAATATCTGCGAAGCCTGCAATGCTTCGTTTTCTTTCCTTCCCATTATCTGGCTGCATCTTACGATTCTATTAACTGTATTATTCCTCGCTATCTGCATTACCATTTTCCAATAATTATCGTCTTTAACAAAATCAGAAGCCCATAAAAACTCTACATTATCTAAATCCATATCACATGCTTTCCATACTTCTATCAAATATTTACCTACTTTTTGTATATGCTCTAAATTACCATCCATCTTGTTATTCGCCCAAGCATGCCAATCTGCAACAAGAATTTTAAATTTACAGCCAGCCTTAGTCATTTTATTGATATTTATCGCTCTAAGGAGCCCCTGTGCTATATGGATATTTGTCCCACTAGGCTCAAAACCATCATATGCTATTGGATTCTTCTTCTCACTAAGCAATTTCCTTAGCTCCTCCTCTGTTATAATCTCCTCCCCAACCTGTTTTATCAGTTCTAGACTCTTGTTTATATCCATTACAAAACAAAAAACCATATAAATATAAAAAACTTCCCATATTGGATGATATCTGTAACAACTCTATGTTCATATATGTACTGCCCAAGGAAGCTATTTCTTCAATACGTTCTTAAACTAACAGAGCCACCAAAGGAAGCGCTGATTAAAGGATCAATAAGGCATAAAGTATACGAAAACATAAATTTAGTAGAACAGGAGATTGTAAAAAGCATAAAAGAATTGCATACTTTGGAAGATCTGAAAGGTAAATATCACCAAAGATATAGAGAAATCCTATTAGATGTCATAAAACAGAAAAAAGAAGATCTAAAACAATTCAATATTCAGCCTCAAGACCTCTTCAAGCAAACTTGGCCTTTAATACTTGCAGAATCAGAAACAAGAGCCTCACTAATCCACAATTTTATTCTTAAAAATAATATTTTTGGAGAAGAGCTTTGGGAAAAGCTAACCCCTAAGATAGAATCAGAACTAAGGATAGAATCTAAAAATCTAGGCCTAAGAGGAATCATTGACCAAATTGAAGTATACCAAGTAGGATTTGTGCCAATCGAGCTTAAAACAGGTAAAACCCCAAAAGAAGGCGTTTGGCCCGGCCATAAAATCCAGCTAATAGCATATGCCTTATTATTAGAGGAAAAGTTCAAAACAGAGGTAAAGGAAGGTTTTGTACACTATCTAGACTCTAAACAAAAGAGGCATATTCCCCTAAACCCATTTATGCGTCTTGAAGTCAAAGAATTAATCAAAAAAGTAAATTTCCTTCTAAACTCAGACAAAATACCAAATTTCGAAAAAAACCAGAATAAATGCATTAATTGTGGCTTAAAAGATGATTGTTATGACGAAAAAAAGCTAAAGACACTACTACAAAATAAAAAACAAAAAGTTTATATATAACATAACCTAACTTCCGTATAGCAATATACATATTACTGTAATAAAAACCTTGAAGGGGGATTATAATGGCTGAAGAAGATAAAAAATTTTCAAAACAATTGATTGGAAAAACAGTAGTTTCAAAAACAGGAAAGCGCTTTGGTGAAGTAGGCGACATCATCTTTGAGACTAGGTCAGGAGAACTAATCCACATAATTCTTAAAAACCCGACATCATACACAGAAAAGCTGGAATTAGAAAAAGACAAAGAAAATAATATATTAATCCCTTTCTCAGCAGTTATCGCAATGGGAGATTTCTTAGTAATAGCTGAAGAAGATATCATATAGAAATAATTAACTTTTTAAACTAGCTTCCTTTCCATATTTCTATGGCTGAAAAACAGGAGCACGCAATCTGGACTGAAAAATACAGGCCGCAAGATTTCTCAGAGATCAAAGGTCAAAAAGACATCGTAAATAGAGTAAAGGCATTTGTAGCGCAAAAAAATATGCCTCACCAGCTATACGCCGGCCCGGCAGGGGTAGGTAAATCCACCTTAGCAATAGTTGTGGCAAAAAAACTTTTTGGAGAAAGTTGGCGCCAAAACTTTATTGAATTAAACGCATCAGATGAAAGAGGCATAGATATAGTAAGGGTAAAAGTAAAGGATTTTGCAAGAACAAAAGCAATTGGCGACGTTCCTTTTAAAATAATATTCTTAGACGAATGTGATGCATTAACAAGAGAAGCGCAACAGGCATTAAGGAGGACTATGGAAAATTATACTAAGACTTGCAGATTTTTGCTTTCGTGCAACTATTCTTCAAAAATTATTGACCCAATTCAATCAAGATGCGCAGTTTTTAGGTTCAAGCCGCTAGACGAAAAGGACCTCCATCAGATTATTGACAGAATCACCAAAGAAGAGCACCTAAAAATATCAGAAGCAGCAAAAAAGGCTATCATTCAAGTATCAGAAGGGGACTGTAGGCGCCTGGAAAATGTAATGCAAAGCTGCACAGCAATTTCAAAAAATATTACTGAAGACCTGATATACAGTTTATCTTCAGTTGCAGAGCCAAAAGAAGTAGTAGAGATTCTAAATCTGGCTATAGATAACAAGTTTGTAGAGGCAAGAAAAAAATTATTAGATACAATGCTTAATTATGGCTTATCAGGGATAGATATAATAAAACAGATTCAAAAGCAGATATTAGACTTAGATCTAGACAACAAAACCAAAATGCTAATGGTAGAAAAATGCGGAGAAATCGAGTTTAGGTTAACAGAAGGCTCTGATGAATTTATTCAGCTAGAAACTTTGCTAGCTCAGTTCACATTGTCAAAAAAACAATAAAAAATAAATAAGAAAATCAGGTTGTGTGCTTGACCATAACACTAACTTCTTCATGTTCTTTGTAATCATAGACTACCCTCATGTTTACCTTCTTTTCAAAGTCCTTTCCATCTATTGAGGGATCACTAGTATCCTGTGTGCATCTTAGCATCCTTTTCCCGCCATACAATGTGATATAGCCTGTAGTAGCAGTGCCATCACTCAAGCCAGAGCATTCTAAACCAGTTAAGCCAGTCTCAATCTCAACCCACATCTTGTTTTTGTCTATAGTATCATCACTGCAATCTGTCTCTTGCTTTGAAACTAATCCAGAGCCCCTATGCACAATTTCAAAGGAAAAAGTAACTTTATCAGTTCCTGCAATACTCTCTTCAAAATTTTCAATCTGAACAGGAGCAGATGAGCTATAAGAAGTTTTTCTCTCACTAACCTTACAGACCTCATCCTTTGTTTTAGTTAGATCATCTAAAACACATAAATCAGCTTGTGCTACTGTCCCATAAACATAACACACATTAGCTCTTATCTTATACTCATTATTAGCTGCAAGATTCCCCAAAAACTTAAATCCGGGGAATGTTACATAAGTCACTGTTCCAGGTATTACATTTCCTTCGCTATCAATATAAGATTTATCCAAATCCTCATCCGGATTTTTTGTAATATTTGGGTTATTAAAATCAGGAGGATAAAAACCCACTAAATCAATAGTTATCTTATCTTTTGGAACATCATACTCTCCTTTGTTCTCCACATTAACCGCAACCTCAAAAGGATAGCTCCCGCCATCATAAACCTCTGCAGGGGGGCTTCCCTCAACAAGGTCAAACTTTATAGCCTGTGTGCCACCAATAAAAGGCTTTGTAAAAGTTGTAGATACATCTTTTTCACATCCAGCTAAAATAAACAAGCTCACAACCAATAACACCATAATAATATTTCTCATTTTACCATCCTCCATCTTTTTTTCATTAGCTAAACGAGACTTCCTCAAAAATCTTTATACTTCTCTCAGCAGAAGTTGTATAACCATAACTCAACTTGATATTTAACGCAGTTTCATATGCTTTCCCTTGCGCAATACTTTTATCCAATCTGCAGAAAATATAACCCTTACCGCCAATTAATTGTACATCTTTATTTTGTGCAGGCCTGCATTCAGTCATAGGCACATCTCCAACAGCAATTTTCTCTATATGCACATTGTTCATGTCTCTCCAATCATAACCTTCATTAGGGTTATTGTCTATTGCCGATTCAGGAATAACTAAACCGCCGCCAACATTCTCAATATATATTTTAAACAGGAAATCATTGCTTGTAACACTCTCCTCAACCTGGGTAACAGCAATAGGCGCTCCTTGGCTACCAACACTTATAGTGTCCTGTATACTGCAAACTTTTTCTCTTACTCTTGTGCTCCTTGGCTCTGGGTCAACACAAATAATTGGGTTGGCAATTGTATAATAAAAATAAGTTGCAGTAAAAATCAAGCTTGGACTGTAAACAGGCATTCCATCAGGCAGATCATTAATATTTAATTGGAACTCAACAGCACTATAACCACCATCTCTATTGTAAGGGCTTCTGCCCTCAAGCTCTTCTCCTTTTAAATCAACACCCTGGCCAATACTTGAACCTAGTTTAGGGTATATAGTTAAAATACCTTGATCATATCCTCCTACCCATAATTTGCCGTCAAAATCCCCTAATTCCTCATTCTGGGGGAAAGCGCCTTTATTTCTTACTTCAACAACAAACTTAACATTATTATCATTTTCATATAATTCAGTAGGTGCATCAGTAGGAAACTCTACTTTCAACCCCTCTGTACCAACTCTATAATTTACCTCAGACGGCTCATCGGTTCTTTTAATCCCGCATCCAGACAAAGCAAGAATTAAAACTATCAAAATAGCCATTAAAACTCTCTTTTTTTCCATTTTAATCATTTATTAATACCCCTTTATTATTTTTGTATATAAACTTTATGGTTTTTGTTTAAAAACCATAACGGTTTAGGAGTTTGTCAAAAACCAAAGGTTTTTGAGCATGCTCAGAAATCGCTTTGTGATTTCTGACATATTCCCAAAACTTTGTGGTTTGCTAAATCAACTGTTATTTCCCTAACTTCTTTATCTTAACCTCCTTCCACCCGGTTTTAGTATAGCCATAATCCAAAGTAATGTAAAGTGGTGCAGAAAACGTCCCCATATTCTCATCAAAACCTTCTTCATAAGAGCACACTATTGTCCCTTTATTTTCTTCTAAGGTAACAATGCCGCCATTACTGCATTTTAACATATTCTTTCCATCCTCATTTGATAATCGAGCCACCACTTTAATTTTATCGCGTATTACTGTTTTAGAACAAGAATCCTTTATATCAACATCATCCTTAACTACAATACCTTGGTCTAAATTCTGGACTAGAATTGTAAACCTAGGGATAACTTTAGAAGAGCTTCCACCAATCGGAATCATCTCGCTCTCTATTTTAGTAACAGCGACAGGCGCCCCTTGTGAATCTAAATTCAAGTTCTCTACTTTACAAGATTTATCCCTTACTTTTTGTTCAGAACCCGCATCTATACAAACAGTCTCTCCAACTATTGTTTGGTATTTATGGCAGTAAGTTACCTTGACCTTAACTGGAAGCTCTTTAGCAGTTGGGGATATAACACTTAATTTCTCAGTCTTAAAATTAAATGTCAAAATTTCACTTCCCCCTTCTTGAAACTCTGCATTTTTTCCATTCAAATCAAATTTTATCATACCATCATCTGTAAATGAAAGCCCTTTAGGAATCAATGAATCCTGATCTAGTTTCAAAATCTGATTATTATCAGTCCATACCAGCAAATAGCCATTCTTAATATCAGAAGCTCCTTTATTGAATAATCTAATCCCTACTGGCAATATTCCGTTCTCATAAACCTCATCAGGAGGGGCATTTTCAAAAAATTTCCAGGTTAACCCTTCTTTTCCTTTATATATTTTTTCAGTTGTAACCGAAGCAGCGTCATTACTGCTTTTTCCTAAGAAACCTCCGCTGCATCCTGAAATCAGGAGCAAAACAGTTAGTGCTAAAATTATCGTTTTCATTTTAGAGACCTGACAAAAACAGGGACAGTTGTCTGTATTTCGTAAATATAATCCACACTTGCCCTATAAAAATAAGTTGCTATTGGTGCGCTGCCTAAAACGTCCCCTACACTGCCTTGTTTCACATTAACCAAGCATCTCCACGATTGGTATGTAGTAATAGGCACTTTAACCTTCTTCATCCTTACTTCCGTAACTTTATATGTTTTATAACCCTCTGCTCCTGCTTCACTATCTTCAACTAATTCAAACTCGCCCCTGCAATAAGTCCCGTCATCTGTTTCCAGCTCCAACTTATCTGGTATCTGTATTCTGACATCAGTTACATTTTTTATCTGTCCATTGGTCCATGCATTTTCAACAGTAACTCCAAGGTAAGGATAACTATCTCCATCCCTTAGCAAACCAATTGGCGGGTCATTTGTGCCCATCCCAAGTTTTACAGGCCCATAAGTAGAAACACCAACTCCTTTTCTGTCAGGAATGCCATAATGAATCAAAGGATCAATATTATTTTTCTTCAAATCACGCATGGTTTGCATATCCATAAAATGAGTTCTTAAATAGGCCAATGTTTCAAAATTAAAATTTACTTTAACTTCAATAGCATTCGTACCCTCTTTCAATTTCCCAGGTTCAAACCTGCACTCAAAACCAATATCTTCAAATTGATCTATTTTATACCCCTCTGCTTTAGCCAAAACATCAGGTTTGATGGTTCCTTTTTCCTCACCAGACCAACAGCCCATAGTAATATTAATTGCCTCATCTATTGTTTTTGCCCTCAGGTTGCCCCATACAACTACTACATCATCATTTTTATCAAATTGGCTATTAGACGGCTTTACATCTTCCAGGTATACGCCAAGCTTACTGCTCGGATCTTGGTTCTCTTCTACCTTGCTGTTGTAATAGCCGCCAGTAGCGTACTCTACACTACTTTCAAACTGTTTTTGTATGTTTGCAGGTATAGCCTTTATCTTTGCAATAACATTATCAAAAAATCCTTTTGCTTGGGCTACTTCAGCACTATCTACATTTATTTGAGCCCTTATATTTGCCCACCCATACATCCCCTCTGTTAAAGCGATTATATAAAAAATTATTACAGCAACCATCAAAAACTTTGCAGCTCTGCTTTTTCCTTGCTGGCCAGTATAAAAAACCAAAAACAAAAACCACAAAGGAAACACAAACCTGTTTGCGATTAATGAAGTAGGTGCAAAATACCTTAATACTCCAAAACCAAAAAAGTCAATTATCAGCAAAACACTAATCATAAAATTTGGTTTTGTCCAATCTTCACTGCTCTCTCTTAAAACAAAAGCCCATATTAAAGCAGCAACCAATAAGTGATGAGGGCCGCTCTCTAACCCGCCTAATGAAAAAATAGTAGAGCCAGTAACCAACAAAACAGCCCAAGAATAAAATTTCTCCCTATCTTCAATTAGATTAGACACAATAACCATAGAAGCTAACAAGGTTGTAACCGTAAGTGAAAGGCTTATATATGGAATTTGCCTAACCCCCATTGTCGTTTCCAAATAATTTGCTATAGTTAAAGGGATAAGCACAACAACAATAAAAATACCAGCTTTCCTGGATTTTGCAGAACCCAACGCAAGTAAAATAATCAAAACAGCTAACACATAAATTGGAAGCATTATCCTTATCAATAATTCTATGCCGCCTGGTCGAATTAATTGAAGAAATACCTTATAATCCAATCCGCCAAAATGCAGCCAAAAGTAATCAATCACAGACAAAGCTAAAGTCAGTAACATCCAAAAACCAACATAAGCAACATCATGTACTACTCCAACCGCAGAAGCACCCAATCCAAATCCTGCCCCTGCAGCAGCCCCAGTTGTCATAGCTTTAGCAGCATCAGATTCCCTTTCAATACGTCTTTCATTTTTCTTTGTAGCATCTTTTTCAGCAGTTGCAGCTTCCCTAACCCCCTTTTTTTCTGCAAGATCAGCCTCTAACCTCTGTTTATCCCACTTTCTGTCTATAGGTGAAGCTGTGATGTTTCTTCGACGATCACCATCCACAAGCTGACCTTTTGCTCTAGCTTCCATAACTGCTAACCCACTCATACGTCCTGCATTTCTATCAGCTCCGCTATTAGCTATTTTATTCAAAGCAGCCTTTTTATATTCTGCAATTTGTTGAGGGTTAAGTCTTGAAAGGCCTTTCTCTCTTGCGAGACTAAGAATATCTTTCCCAGCCCCACCACCTTCCCTTGCAGCAGTTCTTGCACTTAATCTAACTGCACTGTTTGCCGCCTTCCAAGCTGATTTTGCACTTCCTCCGGCACCTTTTGTAGCACCCCTCACAACTCCACCAGCTCCTCTCGCAACTACAGCAGCCCCTTTAGCAGCCTCAGCACCTGCCTTCACAACAACTTTTCCAGCCTCAGCAGCCCCTTTAGCAGCTGTAGCCGCTCCTCCAACTACCATATAACCAAACCTCCTAGAATATCAACCCAATCCTCAATCTTAAGACTAGCCATTCTTATTCCTCAGAAAAACACGATTCATTTCTCTTCCAATACAACCTTCAGCTCAACTATGTCTAATGTATTTTGAGGAGTTATCTTGATAAAATTATTATCCTCCTCAATCCAGTTGTTGATATTTTTGTCATATAGCCTAATTGCCTCGTCTACCCTGGCTAAATGGTCATTTACATTTAAGTCAAATTTCTTCCTGTTTTTGTCATCAACAAACTCTATCTTCAATAAAGCATTATAATCCCCTATATCTTCCCAAGTTGTTTCATTTACCTCAAAATAATAAACAGCTTCAGGAGTGTCTTCCTCTGTAAATCTCATATTAATCTGCTCTACAGAATAGCTCCCTTTATTTGTCCTAAAAATAACCTTATTCTGTCCAGCGCTTAAAGCGCTTATTGGGACATCCTGCGCATATCTGTCATCACAGACAGGAACAGCTGAAAAAACATTTCTATTGTTAATAAAAACATCTAAAACACCGACAGTAGCAGCAGAAGCGCAATAAGGTATAAACCGCAGCTCAGCTTTCTCTAGATTCTGGTATTCTGTATCAGTCAAAGCAAAAACATTCTGGCTTTCCTGTCTGCTTAAATCAGTTAGATCTCCAATTATCTTAACATTGTCCAGGGCATATTCATTAGTTGTCCAAAATTTAGCGCCAACGCCAGAAACACTAAACTCTAATTCATTCTCGTTTTGCAATAAGCTTTTCTTAAGCTTTATTGGCTCAACATTCAGGCTGTTTATATCATACTCATAAATAAGCTCACCATTTAATTTTATAGATAAAATTCCTGTTCTTTTAGGGGCAGAAAAACTCAGAACAACATTATCAGTATTCTCTAAATCAACAATAGTAAATTTGATTACCTTAACTCTCTTATCAAACCACCCATTTCTTACAGATATGGGGTTTATAGTATCCAAAACCTTGGAATTTGTCGTCTCAAAAATATACACATTAGGAATATCTTTATCTCTCACATTTCCTACTGGGTCCAATCTTCCAACATTTTCAGAAAGCAGCTCAATTTTAGCCTCTTTTGAACTGCTGCCCTTATAATCACTTTTTTCTTCCAATAAATCTTTTCTATCCTCTGTTGGAAGAAATAAGATATAAACTATAATCACAGCAGCAATTACTGCTATTAATATAGCAGCATTCAAGCCGCCTTGGGACTTTAAATTGTGAAGCAATTTATGGCTTTTCAATTTTCTCATCTGTATCACCTTTTTTAGAGTATTATCTAAGTTTATTGAAATAATAAATAAATTTATATATAAACTTATTGTTTTAGTATACTACTAAAACAATACGGTTTAGAAATCAAAATTTCTAAAACTTATTGTTTTAATCAAACTATCATGAAACAGCTTTACTTAGACTTGAAGAAAGGAACAGCAAAACTTAAAATCGAAGATTTGGATGATTTGTGGTACCTAAGCCAAATAATCGATATAGGAGATTTAGTTAAAGGCAAGACTATAAGAAAAATAAAGATTGGAAAAGAAGCAGATAGAAAACAAGCAGTAGCCAAAAAAACAATTTTCCTGAAAATAAAAATTGAAAAAATTGAATTCAGTAAAACCTCAAATACCCTAAGGGCCTTAGGAATAATAACAGAAGGCCCGGAAGATATTCAAAAAGGAGAGCACCACACCTTCAATTTAGAGCCAAACACAATTTTTACATTAATCAAAGAAAGATGGTTAAAATACCAGGTTGATAGGTTAAAAGAAGCCAGCCAAGAAAAGCCATCTAAAATTTTGATTGTAGTTATGGACAGAGAAGAAGCGAATTTTGCTTTGCTTAAAAAATATGGTTACGATCTACTGACAAATATCCAAGGAAAAGTAATGAAAAAGGCAATGGAAGAAAGAAAAGAGGGAAACTTTTATCAGGATATTATACAAAAAATTGAAGAATATGTCAAAAGGTACAATATAGTTAAGGTTATATTGGCAAGTCCAGCTTTCTGGAAAGAAGACTTAACAAAAGAACTTAAAGATGAAGAGCTAAAGAAAAAGATTTTATTGGCAACATGCAATGCAACAGGAAAAAATGGTATTGACGAAGTTCTAAAAAGGCCAGAAGTAAAAGCAGCATTGCATGAAGATAGGATAGCTAAAGAAATGAGCTTGGTAGAAGAATTATTGACAGAGATATCAAAAAACAATATGGCAGTTTATGGATTAAAAGATACAGAAAACGCAGTGAATGCTGGAGCTGTAAAAGACCTGCTGATTACCGAATCACTGATCCAAAAATCAAGAGAAGCAAATAATTACGAAAAAATAGATAATTTAATGAAAATTGTAGACTCCATGAAAGGCACCATAAACATAATCTCTTCAGATCATGAAGGCGGAAAGAAACTCAATGGCCTAGGTGGAATAGGGGCGATCTTAAGGTATAAATTAAACTATTAAAATGAAAAATATTCTAAAAAAGGAAAATACCATATTGATTGTAATAGATATTCAGGAAAAATTCTTGTCAGTTATAAAAAACATTAATCCAGTTATTGAAAACACCCTAAAATTAATAAGATCTTTCCAAATAATGAAAATTGCAATCATAGTAACAGAGCAATACCCAAAAGGCTTAGGAAAAACAGTTGGAAAAATACAAAAAGAACTAAAATCTTACAGGCCAATCAAAAAGGCATATTTTAATTGTTTTGATGAAAAAAATTTCAAAATACCAAAGAAAATAAAAAATTTGATTATTTGCGGTATTGAAAGTCATGTTTGTGTTACACAAACAGCCTTGGCAGCAATCGAGAAAGGATTCAATGTTTATTTAGTTAAGGATGCAATTTCTTCAAGAAAAGAATCGGACTACAAAATAGCACTAGAGAGGGCAAAACAGGAAGGGGCCCTAATAGCTTCAACAGAGATGATAATCTTTCAATTATTAAAAAAAGCAGGAACTAAGAAATTTAAAGAAGTAATTAAATTAATAAAATAATGCCAAAAAGTTTAAAAAGGGCCACAATTTCCACTTCTTTAAGCGAAAATATTTTTGGGGTTTAACACTCATAAAAAACTGGAGGCAAATAAAATGTCAGAAGAAAAAACAATAACATCTGTAAGTACAGAAAATAGAAAAATTCCGCCACCACCGGAATTCAGCAAAAAAGCTTATATTAAAAGCGAGGAAGAATACAAAAGGATTTATGAAGAATCAATAAAAAACTCTCCTGCTTTTTGGGCAAAAAAAGCACAAGAAGATTTGCATTGGTTCAAGAAATGGGATTCTGTTTTTGAATGGGATAAAGAAAAAGTAGAATTTACATGGTTCAAGGGCGGAAAAATAAATCTTTCTTATAACTGTCTTGATAGGCACTTAAAAAAGGATGGAGATAAATTAGCAATTATTTGGCAGGGAGAGCCAGAAGACGACGTTAAGAAATATACTTACACAGAACTTCACAAAGAAGTGTGCAGATTTGCCAACGTACTTAAGAAAAAAGGCATAAAAAAAGGAGACAGAGTTTGCATGTATCTTCCAATGATACCAGAGCTTGCAACAGCAATGTTGGCTTGTACAAGAATTGGGGCTGTACACAGCATAGTTTTTGGGGGATTTAGTGCAGAGTCATTAAAAGACAGAATCCTTGACAGCACCTGTAAAATGCTTATAACATCTGATGGAAGTCTTAGGGGGGGCAAAACAATCCCTTTAAAACAGACAGCAGATGAAGCAGTAAAAGAATGTAGTTGTATAAACTCAATTATAGTTGTTAAAAGGACAAACAATCCAATTGAGATGAAAGATGGCAGAGATAGTTATTGGGAAGGCGAAATGTCATCAGACGACATCAAAGATGAATGTGAACCAGAACAGATGGATGCAGAAGACCCATTATTCATATTATACACTTCAGGAACAACTGGAAAACCAAAAGGAGTCTTGCATACAACAGGAGGTTATTTGTTATATGTTACAGAAACATTCAAGTACATTTTCGACTATCACCCAAAAGACATTTATTGGTGTACTGCAGATATAGGTTGGATTACAGGCCATAGCTATATTGTTTATGGGCCATTATCAAACGCAGCAACATCATTAATGTTTGAGGGCGTTCCAAGCTATCCAGATAATGCTAGATTCTGGCAGGTTATAGAAAAATTTAAAGTGAATATATTCTACACAGCGCCAACAGCAATAAGGGCAATAGCAAGATTCGGAACAGGCATAATAAAAAAGCATGACATAAGTTCTTTAAGATTGTTAGGTACAGTAGGAGAACCAATTAACCCAGAAGCATGGATGTGGTATTATGACAATATTGGAAACAAAAAATGCCCCATAGTTGACACGTGGTGGCAGACAGAAACAGGAGGTATATTAATAACACCCCTACCAGGAGCTATGACTTTAAAGCCATCCTCAGCAAGCAAACCATTCTTTGGTATTGAACCAGTAATCCTAAGGGAAGATGGTTCAGAAGCAGGCGTAAATGAAGGTGGTTATTTAGCAATCAAAAAACCATGGCCAGGCTTAATGAGGACCGTATACGGAGACCACAACAGATTTGTTGAAACATACTGGTCAAGATTCCCAAACATGTATTTTGCTGGTGATGGCGCAAGAAAAGACCAAGACGGAGATTATTGGCTGATGGGAAGAATTGATGATGTTATCAATATATCTGGCCATAGAATAGGGACAGCAGAAGTAGAATCAGCTTTGGTCTCACACCCAAAAGTTGCAGAATCAGCAGTTGTTCCAATGCCTCACGAAATAAAAGGCCAGGCATTGTACGCTTTCGTAACATTAAATCAAGGCGTTGAAAAATCAGAAGAACTGGTAGAAGAGTTAAGAAAACACGTTGCGAAAGAAATTGGGCCAATCGCTAAGCCAGACAAGATTCAATTTGCAGATTCATTGCCAAAAACAAGATCTGGAAAGATTATGAGAAGAATCTTAAAAATTATTGCTGCTGGCGGAACAGATGTAGGAAATACAACAACATTAGCAGACCCTTCTGTGGTTGAACACCTTTTAAAAGATAGGGTATGATTTTTTTTCTTTTTTACCCCCTTCTTAGATTAAAATAAAGTAATATATTAAAATATAGTTTCTTTTGCAACAATATTTATATATAAGCTATACTAACATATCCTTAATTGTTTTAACTAAAGAGTTAAAATTATTTGTTACTAGTCTCAAGTAAAAGTACTTTACCGAGGTAAAAAAGCGTAACATATATTAAGTAGTACCAATTTTTTACCCCAATGAGAAGTGAAAATACTTCTCCAAAAAAAGGGGGTGAATTTAAATGATTGTGAAAGAGGAGTTTTTAAGCAAACTAAGAAGATATTTCTCGTTAAACCTCTATGAGGTTAAAATTTGGACTGCATTGCTGAGCAGAGGAGTTTCTACAGCAGGGGAATTAAGTGATATTGCAGACGTTCCAAGAAGCAGAAGTTATGATGTTCTAGAAAGCCTTGAGAAAAAAGGATTTGTGATTATGAAGCTAGGTAAGCCAATAAAATATCTTGCCGTTCCGCCGCAGGAAGTTTTGGAAAGGGTAAAAAAGAACGTTAAAGAAGATGCAAAAGATCAAATCACAAGATTAGAAGAACTAAAAGGAACAGAAGTTATTAACGAATTAAACGCTTTGCATACTCAAGGTGTAGAGCTAGTAGAGCCAGCTGATTTATCAGGTTCTTTAAGAGGGAGGCACAACCTATACAACCATCTAGAATTGACTATTAGAAACGCAGAAAACAACGTTACCATGATGACAACAACCCAAGGGTTCATAAGAAAAGTTGAAGGTTTAAAGCCCACATTTGAGAAGATAAAGAAACGCGGTGTTAAAATCAGAATTGCAGCGCCAATAACAAAAGAAGCAATGTCATCAGTTAAAGACCTAAAAGGTTTAGCAGAAGTTAGGCACACAGATAGCAAAGCAAGGTTCTGTATTGTTGATGGCAAAGAGCTTATTTTCATGGTATTGGACGATGCAGAAGTGCACCCAACCTACGATGTAGGCGTATGGGTAAACACACCATTCTTTGCAAAAGCATTAGACACCCTATTTGATTCAGCTTGGAAAGGCATGAAGCCAATTAAATAATTTTTTTTCTTATTTTTAGACGAAAAGTTTATAAACAGGGGGTCATTAATACCTATCTAAGATGGCTATGGCTGGGAAGATAAATTCAATATTGAATGAGTTCTTTCTAGGTCAAAATTTCTTTTATTTTTATTTTTGGTAGGGCCTCTAGGTTAATTTTAATGCCTGGGACCCTCATTGTTTAAAACTGGTAAACAGACTTACACAAAAATAAAAACACAAAAGGTGAAACAAATGGTTGGAAAACAAATAAGGA
>Ga0268276_1000859_pt1 | contig 33015 bp, 35 predicted proteins | sample saktaG_4_FD_190145 | JGI IMG/M metagenome (GOLD analysis project Ga0268276, IMG submission 190145) | Saline water microbial communities from Sakinaw Lake, British Columbia, Canada - sak_2010_1_5_45m | ecosystem: Environmental > Aquatic > Non-marine Saline and Alkaline > Saline ...
CACCGCGGTGACGGCCGCCACGGCCAGATCATAGCGGGTTGGCCGGATGAGCACGTCGGTAGTGAGCGCGTTGTCATACGCGGCGGCTTCGCCCGCGACCGGGCCGGCGCTGGCCGACAACGAGTAGGTGCCGAATATCAAGCCGGCCGTGGACCAGTTCATCACGACGTTGGTCGCGGCCCGCCCTGCCAATGTGGCAATGGTGCGGCGGCCAATCAAGGTGTTCAAGGTGGCATTGCTGAGCGCGACCACGAACGTTTCCGCGACAGATATCTTGTTGGTGATCAGGACTTTGACGGGCACGGTTGCATCGGGCGGCGCCCAAGTGGGCGCAATGGCCAGCACGCCAATGTCATGGGTGACCACGGTGTACGTCAGCTGCAAATCTGTAAAACGTCCGTTGAGATTCGGGAACGTGGTGGTGTAATTGTTGGTGCCTTTGACAAACTGGCACCAGTTGGTCGTGTAGGGACCCTGTCCATTGGAAGTGGTGTATTCAACCCGCACACGATAGGTGCCGTCGGCCACGACCGTCCCGGCCGTGTTGCGGGAATTCCAGGTGACGTTGTGCATCTGCTGGGTCGGCAGGGTGGCGCCGGTCACGGCATCCACCACACTACCGCCTGAATCGGCCAGCCAGCGATACAGATACTGCTGGCGTGTGCTGCCGCGCCTCTTCAGCGTTTTGACAAAGGCCCCGGCATTGTCCACCACCCAAATCGCGACAATGTTTTTTGGATCATAATTGAGGTTGGTCCGCTGCGTCGTCACGCGAAACGCAACGGTGGCGTCGGTTGCGGCGTTGAGCGCCGTCACCACGCCGCACAGCCCAAAGAATAGCAGGGTTTGCCAATGTACTAGTTTCACGTTATCCTCTTGCGTTTGCGTGACTGGCAACACAATCGTGCAGGTTATCTTGATGCGCTGCGTGAGTGCCGCACTCGGCGCGCCATGCAGCAAGTATCGTGCGCAGAGATGCCACGGCATGCGGCACGGCCGCCGCCACCGCGGGCGACAGCGCCAGCCCGGGCGCCACGGTTTCCGGCTGAATGGCCACGACCGCAATGTGGGCCGGCCGCGAGTGCGGTTCCATCAGCGCGAGCACTTCAAAGAGCCCCACGCCATGGGCGCCGGCATGCCGGCGCATGCTCCACACATCTGTCGCGTCCAGCAGGGAAATGGCGCCGGGCGCGCAGCCCATGTCGACGGCATCAATCGCCAGCAACCAGGCATCTGGCTGCAGCAGGTCCATGAGATGCCAGATCGCCGTGCCGATGTCATACACCGTGACGCCCGCCAGGTCGTCTTGCGCCAGGGCGTTTGCCACCTGAACGCCGACCCCATCATCGCCCATGAACGCATTGCCCAAGCCCGCCACAATAATGGCTGGCGCAGCTGGCGCATCGGTGATATGGCGCAAGGTCATCGTGTTAGCGCGGTGGTTGCCAGAGTTCAAGGCGTTGCGTGGCAGCGCCGGCGCACATGACATGCGTGGCACAATCCAAGCATGGGTCAAATGAATGGACGACGCGCAGCACCTCGATGGGCTGATCCGCGCGCGTGACCGGGGTGCCGATCAAGGCCTGTTCCAGCGGTCCACGCTGGCCGGCATCGTCGCGCGGCGAACAGTTCCAGCAGGTTGGCGTAATCACTTGGTAGTGCTGAATGACATCGTTTTCGATCCGCAGCCAATGTCCGAGGGCGCCCCGCGGCGCTTCCGTCAGGCCGACGCCAACGGCATTGCGCGGCAGTGCCACCGGCGTATAGGCGCTGACGCCCACCGGCAGTGCCGCCAGCCAGTCCTGCATGGCAGTCATGATCTGCAAGCATTCCTGGGCGCGCGCCAGATGGCGGTCCATCACCGACACGCCATTCGAGTAATCACCGTTGATGGTCATGCGCGACAAGGGACCGCACTCATAATTGGCACCGCTATAACGCGGCGCTTTCAACCATGAATACGCGTCATGCTTCGGGTGTTGCGCGACGGTGTCGGCCACGCTGGGGTGCAGATTGTTGGCACTGTCGGCATACCACGAATGCGTGACGCACTCGGTGATCTGGGCGACATCCAGGGGTTGAACACCGGCCATGCCATCCACGACCCGCCCTTTGGCAAACAAGGTGCTTGCGCCGCCGCTTTGGCGAAACACGCCGAACGAGATCAGATTGCCGTAGCCTTTGCCTATACTGAAGTATTCATCATACAAGGATGCCAGCACCTGCGCATCGGGGATGTACACGTCGCGCACAAAGGTGGTGATTTCATCCAGCAAGGCCTGAAACGCGGTCTTGTTCTCCGCGCTTGACACGGCGGTGAAGCCGCCGGCGATAAAGGCCGGCGTGTGCGGCAATTTGCCGCCATAGATCGCGCCCATTTCATGCGCTTTGCGGCGCAGCGCGACGGCCTGCAAGTAATGTCCGCGCAAGGCCTCTTCGGTCCGGCGGTCCAGGCGCGTGCCCACGTCCAGGCCCGGCAGCCATGGCGCCATTTCCGGCCCGCGAATGTAGTCGGGCAGGGATAAAAGGTAAAAGTGAAGGATATCCGACTCGACAAAGCAGGCGGCGTGCACCAAGTTGCGCAGCAGGCGCGCCGGTTCTGAAATCGTCACGCCAAAGGCATCATCCAGCGCCAAGACCGCCGCCTGGCCGTGTGCGGTCGGGCACACGCCGCAGATGCGCGAAGTGATAATCGGCGCGTCGCGCGGATCGCGGCCCTCCAAAATCTTTTCAAAGCCACGGAACAAGGTGCCTTGTGACCACGCGTCCACTACTTGCTGCACGCCGTTCACAGTGTCGATGTTCACGTTGATTTTGAGGTGGCCCTCAATGCGTGTAATCGGGTCTATTGCAGCGGAGATGACGGGCATACCAATAGGGGAGTGAGTGTGATCCGCACGGGCTGCGGCGCTTATACCGAATAGAGTTCGTAGAATGATTGCGGACCGGGGAAGGTCGGCTCGACGCAGCCGTGGCAAGGCGCATTGACGCCAATGCACCAGGTGGCCTGGCCGGCTTTGCCGTTCCAGCATCCTTCACAGCGCGCTTTCGTCGCCGGACCGCGACAACCCAGATTGATGAGGCAGCGGCCCGCCTGGCCAAATTCGGTTGCCTCAGGTGGCGCACTAGGATTGACATTTATATTGCGCGGGCACTTGTCATGAATCAACGCCGGCACCGATGCGTCCAGCAGGTCGCGGTTATACAGCGCCACTGGGCGGTAGTCGCTGTCCAGCTCAACCGGCGCGCCGGCAATCAAATTGGCCACGCCCCACACGATCCAGTCCGGATTGACCGGGCAGCCGGACAGGTTCACCACCGGCCGTCCGGTCAACTCGTGAATGCTGACCACCTCGGTCGGATTGATGCTGGCGGCAGGAATGCCGCCGAAACTGGCGCAGGTGCCGACACAGACGATCACGGCGGCTTTCGCAGCCAGCTCGGTGACGGCCTGCATATACGTGACTTCTTCGCCGTTGATCGAGTAGACGACACAGGCATTGCCGTTAAACGCGGTCGGCACGCCGCCTTCAAGGACGAGAATATACCCGCCTTCGTTGTACGAGCGCCGCAAGACACTCGCGGCCGGGTCGCCGGCCGCCGCCATCAGCGTTGGATGGTATATGAGATCGATCGTGCTGACCAGAACATCCGCCGCGGTTTCGGGCGCGCTATCGGCAATGCGATTGAGGAAGGACACGGAACAGCCCGTGCACGAACTGCCGTTCAGCCATAAGACCGGTGGCTTGGTAGCCTTGGCCAATTGGCGTTCGAGGGCGGCCAGCACGCTGCGGCTGACATTCATACCGGCAAATACCAGCCCACTATAGCGCAGGAATGTGCGGCGGGTGAGTCTCATTGCTGTGTCCTTGTCCGTCAAGACTATTAAAAAAAACTGCAATGCAATCATACATCGCAGTTCATCCACACCATCATGTTCACGCACTGAACACAACCAATGTAGCATAATATGTGCGCCGTGTCAAGGGGGACTACAAAATGACACGGTTTCAGTAGCATATTGCTCCGCGTGCGCCACACTGCCCGCGCGCGCAGCGCAGTTTCGGCGACTCTGCACGGCAGGCGCGACGCGTCCTAGTTTCGCCAGCGGCGGTGATCTCGCCGCGGTATCTGCGGCTTTTACAACGCGGGAGCGACCTGTGTCGCCGGAACGGGGCTCATTGCGCGACGGGCGCCGCGCGCTGCAACCGCACGCGCGCTGCGGCCAACAATTCATAGAATTGCTCGCGCTGATGCAGCGGCGCGCCCATCGGCGGGAACATCGTGGCTTGCTCGCCCCAATCCATCGGTTGCTTGATGAACAGATCACGAAAGGCCGGCTCGATGGTGGTGCGCGACGCGGGATAGCCGTCATATTTTGCTTTCCAGGTCCAAAACTGCACGTTTTTGCGCGTGGCCGGATCAACGTAATACAAATTCATCTGCAGTTGCAGCGTTTCATAGGCAAAGGATTGGACGTAGCTCATCCCGACCAGAAATGTCATGGGAATCAGCTTTGGTTCCGCCATCAGCTCCGGCTGGGTCAGCTTGTAGTAGCCATTGCTGGTCAGATACATTTCGGCAATCTTTTGCAACATCTTGGCACTGGCGTCATCCGCCTTGTCCATCGGCAGCATGCAATAGGCAACAAAATTGCTGACGCTCGTGCCGGGCTCCTCCTGCACATCAAAGGCCTCGTAGTCGGTGTGCAGGAAGTAGGTGAGTTGGGTGGCCTGATTGACATGCATGCAGGCCACCAGCAGCAGTACCACGCTCACACTGATCAGCATCCATCGAACGGTGTTCATTGCGCCTCCCGCGCTTCAATAACTTCAAGTTCCACCCGCGCCTCGCCCCGGAAATAGCTGAGCGACGGGTAGACGACAACATCCATTTGTGGCCACAGGTGCACTTCCGCCAGGCGCTCCACCCAATTGAAGGCGATCAGGGTGCGGTAGCAACCTTCCTGCATGACGCTGAGCCGGACATGCTTGTCCTTCAGCACCACCGGATCATCCGCCATTTTGGCGTTGCGCAGCAGGAAAGCCGGGCGGGGATTGCCCTGGCCATACGGCTTGAACTGCTCAAGCACGGCGCAGAAATCCAACGTGCACTCGCGCAAGGCGCACTCGGCGTCGATGCTCAACACCGGCACCAAGTCTTCCGGGCGCATGGTTTCCTGCGCCACCGCCTCGATGGCCTCCCGAAACGCCGGTATGTTTTCACGGGCAATTGTAATGCCAGCGGCAATTTTGTGGCCGCCATAGTTGACCAGCAAGTGGCTGCAGCGCCGCAGCGCGTCGAACATGTGAAAGTCGCGCACGCTGCGGCACGAACCACGCCCGCGTTCACCCTGCAGGGCAATGATGATGCTGGGAATATAATAGCGTTCGACCATCCGTGAGGCGACAATGCCGACGACGCCGGCATTCCATTCGTCATGCGCCAAGACCAGCACCCGCGGCGCGCGGGGCGCGTGTTTGTGCAGGCCACCCGGGATTTTTCCGGCGGTGGGCAGGGCGATATCCAAGGTCTCCTCAAACATCGCGCGCGCCGCCTGAATCGTCTCACGCTCGACTTTCTGGCGCTCTTTGTTGACCTGATCCAAGTCGCGCGCCAGCACTTCGGCTTCGGCGGCATTGGTTGTCAGCAGCAAGTCGAGCGCAACCTTCGCATCCGCCATCCGCCCGGCCGCGTTCAAGCGCGGCGCCAGGCCGAAGACGACCGTCTTCGTGTCCACCGCGCCAAATTTGCTGAGTGCGAGCAATTTTTGCAGACCAACCTTCTTGGTGTGGGCAAGACAGGCCAGGCCGTGCTTGGCCAGAATCCGGTTTTCGTCACGCAGCGGGACTGCATCCGCGATCGTCCCCAGCGCAACCAAGTCCAAATGCTCGCGCAAATCGATGTCCTGCGCGCGCGGACAATTCGCATCGCGCGCCATTTTGACCAGCCCGTGCGCCAGCTTGAAGGCGACCCCGACCCCGGCCAAATCAGAAAACGGATAATGACCGATTTTCGGGTTGACCACGGCACAGGCCGGCGGGGTGATTACATTATAGCGTGCCAGGCGCTGGTCATCGCCGTTTTCGAGGGCATAGTCAAAGAGCGATGTCTGCATTACCATTTCGTATTCATCAACCACTTCTTCAACTTGCGGTTCGTGATGATCCGTGATGATCAAGTCAAGGCCCAGGCGTTGGGCCAAGCGCGCCGACTCCATGGCATTGATGCCGCAGTCGACCGTGATCACGAGGTTGCAGCCGCGTTGCGCCAGTTCTTGCACGGTCTCGAGATGCAGTCCGTAGCCGCGCGTCGCGCGTTGCGGAATAAACCCCGTGACGCGCGCGCCCAAGTCACGCAACACCGACACGAGCAGGGCAGTAGCCGTCAATCCATCAACATCATAGTCGCCATGCACCACAATGCGCTCGCCAGCCCGAATGGCGTCCAGAATACGTTCGCAGGCGCGCCCGACGCCAGCCAACAAGAAAGGATCGTAAAGAGATTTGAGCAACGACGCACTGAAACGTTCGATCGTGTCAATGTCATAGTAGCCGCGATTGACCAAGACCCGCGCGATCGGCTCGGGATAGCCGCCCGCATCACAGAGATGCCGGACGAGGACCGGGTCGGTCTCGCGAATCTGCCAGCGTGTACGTACTGTGTGTGAGGGTGACGATTGCACTCGGATGGTTAATTACGTTTGAATGATATAGTAGTATGACATAAGCCGCGAAAAATGACAAGCGCGGTGCCATACTCGAGATTCAGCGACTCCTGGATGCGCATGGCTGGATTGGCAAGAATTGAGCCTGACATGTGCTGGGGGCTGGGTGGCAGGGCCGGTGCGGCACAGACATCATCGAAGAGCCCATACCCCCACAAAACCCCGAAGATGCATGTACGCATAATATATATTATGTTAACTATGCCGCCGGGCAGGCTGTGCACCGTGGCTGACGCGTGCGTCATGGACTTATGGCAGGTGGACCGGGTCGTCGCCGCGCCTGTCGCGTTCACCGCCGTGCCAGGCGGCCAACACGTCACCCGCCAAGTAACATGAACCCGCAATGACTATCGGACGTGGATCGTCCCATGAGGTCACGATGTGTTGCACCAGCGTCTGGGCCGACGCGAATTGCCGGGTCATGTGCATGCCCGGCAGTTTGTCTTTGCACATGTCGGAGACAGCATTCCATGATAACGCCCGGGCGCTCGACGGCTGCACATACCACATCTCAGCAGCAACGGCATTCAGCATGGCGATCATCTCGGCCGCGCTCTTGTCAGCCAGTGCGCCGAATGCTACAACCCAGCGCCCGGACCACATTTCGCGCAAGGCTTCGATCAACGCCGCGCAGCCGTGCGGATTATGGGCGCAATCCAGAATCAGCAACGGCTGTTGACGTAACACGTGGATGCGCCCGGGCCAATGTGCAGTGCATAAACCGGCTGCAATGTGTTGCGGCACGCCAGAAATGCCTTTTCGCTGCAAATACCAGTATGCCACGGCACATGCCAGCGCCGCATTCGCGACTTGGTGTTTGCCGCGCAAAGCAATGGCGCACGCGGCGATGTCTAGTTCTGGCATGGACAACGCAAACACCGCGTTGCCTTTGGATACATAGTGGTACTGCAATGCCGTTATATTGGTTCCACTGGCCGGCAGCAAAGCTTCACTCACATGGGTCAAAGGCGCCCGGAGTTCGGCACAGCGGGCGCGAATCACGCGCAGCGCCGCGTTATCCGGCACGTTGGTGAACACCGGCCGGGCCGGCCGGATGATGCCCGCCTTTTCAGTGGCAATGCTCTCGATGGTTGTGCCGAGCCATTGCGTATGATCCAATGCAATCGGCGTGATGGCACTGGCAACCACAGATTCCACGGCATTCGTCGCGTCCAGCCGGCCACCCAATCCGGTTTCCCACACTACGACCTCACACTGCGCGCACTGGAAATGCAGTGCCGCCGCCACCGTCACAATTTCAAAAAACGTGGCATGGTCAACGCCGGCGTCAACGTCCGCCTCAGCCACGGCACGCACCTGGGCAAGCAGCGCGCCACAGTCTGCTTCCGAAACCGGCGCGCCATTCACCTGCATGCGTTCACAAAAGCTGGCCAGATGCGGCGACGTGAACAGCCCCACGCGCAGGCCGGCTGCCTGCAGGATTGCAGCCAGCATCACCGCAGTGCTGCCTTTGCCATTGGTGCCGGCGATGTGGATATACTGCGATGACTGTTGTGGCTCGCCGACGGCGGCAAGCAGGCGGCACACGCGTGCCAAGCCTGGTTTCACGCCGAACGTGCGCAACGAGTACAGATACTCCAACTGCTCTGAGAAGGTCGGCATGATTTTACACCAATGCGCAACTACCGCGTCTGCTTACCCCCGCCCTGACAGGGCGGGAATGCACGGAATATGCCGCTACCCAGGGCGTTGCCCTGGGCTGATATGCCCTGCGCCGTTGGGGAACCAGCGCAAGCAGCCAACGCGGCAGCGTTGTAAAGGTGGTGGCCGTGCGCCTGTGCGCGGCCGGGGGATTTGTTAGTAGCGTGGTAACTGCAAATCTCAAATGTGTCATTACAAACAATATCAAAATCCCTCCCCCCGCGCAACGCGGGGTACGCCTAAAGCAAATGCCAATCCACCCCGGCGCGTTCCATCAGCGTGCGGCAATATAGCAATCCATCCTGCAACGTGTGAAATGGGGCGACGTGCACGGCGCGTGCACGCGTGATGGACAAGCGACAATCCGCAGGACGCGCGGCCGCAGCGGTCGCCGGCACGCGCGCCGGTAGAATGCGGGTGGCATCATAACCAAACGCATGCGCGATCGCGCGCCACATCTGCAAACGGGTTGCGCGCGTCCGACCACGCAGATGCAGGGTGCCCGTGTAGCCGCAAGCCAGCAGGTGCAGAATTGCGTTGGCCACATCGTCGCTCAGCGTCGGATAGCGCACCTGGTGATGATCCACATGGTGAGCAGTGCCGGTGTTCAGCGCCTGCAGCACTTTCAAGAGCAGCGCATCATCCGGCACGCACGAGAAACCATACTGCAAGGGCATGCGCACAATGAGATGGCGCGGACATGCGCGGGCGGCCGACTCCCCTGCCGCTTTTGTCCGGCCATAGACACTCACGGGCGCGACCGGATCATCTTCATGATATGGTGGCGTGCGGCCATCGAAGACATAGTCGGTGGAAAGGTAAACCAAGCAGCGGTCGTGGGCCGCACACCACGCGGCCATCTGCCCGGTGGCGCCGACATGCAGGCGCTGGGAATAGTCCGGCTGGCGCTCGCAGGCGTCCGGATCACGCACGGCCGCAGCGTGGACAATAACCGCGGGGGCAAGCCGGTCCAGGAGTGTAGCCAGGGCGGCGTGGTCGGTTACATCCGTGGCAATGAATCTGCCGTCGCAGGTGTGGGTGTGGCAGACACCGATCGTCTGGTGCTGCCGGGCAAAGATGGCGGACGCGATTTTGCCAAAAAAGCCGCTGGCGCCGGTCAGCAATATCAGGTTCTGTCCGGCCATTCACACACGGCGGTGGCCGTTGCGAAATCGCGCACATGCGCAATCGAGATGTACAATCCGCGCAGGCCTTGTTGGGCGGCGAACGCCGCGGCCGCGCCAAGCAGCGTTGCGTGCGGCACACCGTGGGCATCGTTGTGCACGTCAATGTCGAGCCAGGAAATGCCGTTGAGTGACGGCGCATGGAGTGCTTTGAAAACTGCTTCTTTGGCGGCAAAGCGTCCGGCGATGTGTTGGGGCGGATCGGCCTGCGTTTGACAGTAGGCCTGCTCGCGCGCAGACAGGACGCGAGAAACAATGGCCTCCTGCTTGTCACGCACCCGTGCAACGTCAACAATATCGGTGCCGATCGTGATCATCTGCACCGGTCGCGGCGCGCCTCAGTTGGTGGCGGTGGGCGCCACGGGAAGGGGCACCGCAACCGGTGCGGCCGTGGCCGGACCCGGCGCATTGGTTGCTTGGGCTGCGTTGGCTTTCTCGCGTTGCTCGGTTTCTTCGAGGGACATCAAGGGCGCAACCCGTCCGCGCGACGGGCCCGCGCTGCCGCGTCGGCCGGTCAGCACCGAATCACCGGCATGTTTGCTTTGCCACGCCACCGCGATGCACAGCACCATGAAGCCAATGGCAAACCAGCTGGTCGCCTTGGTCAGGACATCACCGGCCCGGCTGCCAAACACAGCTTGGCCTTCACCCATGCCAAAGGCGCCGGACAAACCATCACCGCGCCCGGATTGGAGCAGGACCACGCCGATCAGTCCGATACAGACAACGACCAGCAGCATCACCATCAAAATATACATCGCAGACCGTGGCTGGAATTAATTACGCATCAATTGTTTGGCAATATCCACTGCGCTGGCGGCATCCGGCGCATAGCCGTCGGCGCCGATCTCATCGGCATAGCGCTGGGTGACCGGCGCGCCGCCAATCATCGTCTTGATTTTACCTTTCAAGCCGGCCTGCGCGAGTGCCTCGACCACGGATTTCATGGACGGCATTGTGGTGGTCAGCAAGGCGGACATGCCGATGATGGTCGCGCCATTGTCCTCGGCGGCTTTGATGAACTTTTCCGGCGTGCAGTCAATGCCGCAATCAATGACTTGGAAGCCCGCGCCTTCGAGCATCATGCAGACCAAGTTCTTGCCAATGTCATGCAGGTCACCTTTGACCGTGCCAATGACCACCTTGCCGATCGGTTGGACGCCCGCGGCAGCCAACAAGGGCTTCAATACGCCAAGCCCGGCGTGCATCGCGCGCGCCGCGATCAACACTTCCGGCACATACACTTCGTTTTTCTTAAAGCGTTCGCCGATGACGTTCATGCCGGCGATCAGGCCTTCGGTCAAAACTTGCGCCGGCGTGGCGCCCTCACTGAGCGCACACTGCACCAGTTCCTTGACTTTCGGCGCTTGCCCCTTTATCAGACATTCTGCAATTTCTTGCATTGTTGCCATAAGATACCTTTTCGGATAGACTGATTAGCGTTACCGCCGAGCTATGCGCTTCGGCAAAAAACTACCCCGCCTGGACTCGAACCAGGAATAAGGGTACCAAAAACCCTAGTGTTGCCAATTACACCACGGGGTAAGACTATTTCACCCGTGTTTAACGCTCGGACTTGTTCCAGCCTTGCCAGGCAAAATACGGGAAACTGTATTGGTCATAGATCGTGTAGGTGTCATCGACGGTGCCAAATGTGGCGACGTCCATCACCCCTGCCAAGGTCCGCACGACCGTCAAACCGATGCCTTTGAAAAAGCCGACAGCGGGGCCGACCACGGCATTGTCCGCCGTTTCCACGTACAAGTTGCGCGGCAGCTCAACCCAACCGGTCGCGACATTCATAAAGCCACGGGTCATCTTGAAGCCCCATTTCTCGAACCACAGATCCGCCGTGCGCGCTTGCTTCATCGTGTTCGCTTCATCCGCGACCGTGTTCGCGTCAACCGCCGCATAGACGCTGACCGCTACCAGGAGCAATGCTCCGATTACAACCATGCCGTGTGTCTTCATACAGGTACTCCTTATTACATGAAATAGTAAACTACTACGCTTGACATTCGTGCTTACCGCGCCTGCGGCAGGTTCACTTCGATATACGTCGTTTCCACGCCCGGCACGTCTTTCAGTTCCTTGATATTGCGCGCTTCCTTGGCCGCGTTCTTGGTCATGCCCTGCAACCGAATGCGAATCCGTTTTGGCATGGCATTGCGCTGAATGGACTCCCAATCACCGGCCACCCAATCGCCTTTCTGACTGCTCCAGAAAGAGACTTTGAAGGCCACAATCCCGAACGCAAACGGCTCACAGGTTGGCGGCTCGAAGTTCAGCACCGGCCAGCCGGGCTCGTTGTAATTCCACATGCCTTCGGTCTTGTACAGGCGCCACAATTCGTAGCGTTGCCACGCGCCTTCCGGGTCGGGCTTCACTTGATAGCCAAGCTCCACCAAGCCGCGCTCGGTCGTGCAGCCAAAGCGCAGCACGCTTTGCTCGGCGGAAAGCTGGCGAATCTGCAGATAGACCTGCTCGCCATCGGGCCGGTTGTTATTGATGATCGCCTGCGACAGCTCGCGGTGAAACTGCTCGGTGGCGGCCCGCACGCTCTGCATCAGCTCGGCATTCTGCTGCACACCCTCGACGGCATTCATCGTCTGCTGAAACGCAACCATAATGGCGCTCATCAGAATGCCGAGAATGGCGATCGCGACCATTACCTCGATCAAGGTGAAGCCGCGCGCCAGGCCGGGCCTACTTCTGGCCATATTTCACCGCCGGATACGGGTTGTGCACGCGAAAGACCTGGCGCAGGAACGGCTTTTCCATCTGATCACTACGAATGATGGAGAGTCCCAGCGGAATCTTCTCCTGGTCGATCTGATCCTTGGTATAGACCTTGAACTCGACTTGGAAAAAAACGCCTTTGACGCCATTGGCGCCGATCTTGGTGTCACCCGCCATGCCAATGTCATCCACGACGTACTGCCAGAAATAGCGCGAGGTATCTTCGAAGGGGTACACTTCCGATTCATAGACCGGCCCGGCCCACTTCTTTTCACCCATGTAGCGCGCAAAGGCCTGGTCATGCCGCAAATAGCGCTGGGCAATGATCTTGCTTGGGTCGCCCGTGCCACCCATATTCGGGTCGCTCAATTCATACTGCAACTGGTTCACCTTCGAGCGCACCAAGTTGGCCAGAATAGTCTTGTCGCGCGCATCCCGATACTGCTGCATGCCCATCGGAAAGATGGCCAGGATGCTCAACAGACCGATGGACAAAATCGCCATGGCGGCCAGGACTTCAATCAAGCTGAAGCCACGCTGGCGTCGTGCTGTAGATGTCATTCGCATAGCCATTCCTTGTGCGGTCATCAAAGCGCTTATGGGCTCTCCGCCGGCGCCGGCGTTGCAGGGGCAGCCACGTCCGCCTCTGTCTCCGCGGGCGCCGTTGCTGCCGTCGCGCTGACATTGGTGTCACCGGCGCCAAGCGGGGGCAATTTTTCAATCGGGCCAAGGCGCACCATGCCGGAGGCGGTATAGATGGTCAAGAGCATGCGCCACGGTTCTTTGGCATCCGAGTTGTCATGCAGTACAATCGGATTTGAGGTCGTGAAGGTGATGCCGCCTTCCGCGCCGAACTCCAATTCTTGTTCGGCCTCCAAGGTTACCTGCGGCGGGAACGACCACGGATCGCTGATCATCTTGTCGTCGCCATTATCGAGAATGCCGTCGCCGCTGTCGATAATGACCAGCTTCCACTTCTTGCCGGCCGCCTGGATGCGCAACGCCAACTTGTGATTCTGCGAGATCGCCACGTTGCGGGTCAGCATAATTTTATCACGCAGGGTCTTGGCGGCGCCTTCAAAGCGCATTTTGCGGCCCAGTCCCTCGACCGTCATCAGTGCCCCGGTCATTAGCAAACCGATGATCGAAATGACCACCAGCAGCTCAATCAAGGTAAACCCGCGTGCAGCCTGGGGCTGCCGCGCGCGCATGGTCTTACCAGTTCTTGATGTCATCACCTTTGCCATCTTCATCTTTCATATTCGGGCCGGACGACCAGATGTCCACGTCGAACCTGTTGTAGATCGGCGTCTTGATCCGCAACTTGAACGGCTCGTTCCACGGGTCCACCAAAGCGCGGTTCATCTCCCGGAACTGGAAATCTTTAGCCTCGGCCTTGATATACGGGCCGTGCCAGTCGGGTCGCTGGGTAATCTCCAGGTCCGGATTGCGCGGGTCATTGCGATAGCCGGTCAAGACATTAAAGATATTGACCTGCGGCTCATCGTCGGGGTAGACCCCGAAATCATTCTTATACTGCGTCAAGGCCATCGCGATCATTTGCAGGGTCGACTTGGCCTTGGTGACCTTGGCCTGGTTCATCACCATGGCCGTGCCGCCCACGCCCAGCGTTACCAGCACGCCAATGATCGAGATGACCACCAGCAGTTCAATCAGGGTGAAGCCCCTAGGTAGTGTGTGTGTGCGGGTCATTCGTCCTCCCAGTTCTTGACGTTATCTTTGTTGCCGGGCAGCTTGTAATCAACGACTTCGTCGCGCGTGGCATCGGTTGCCACGTGATCCGGCCCGCATGAATACAGCAAGAATGAGGTGGGATTGATCTTATACATGTTGACTTCACCGTCATTCTTGAAATAGCGATAGGGCTGGCTCCATGGGTCTTTGAAATTACCGTCAGCATCCAGCTCCGCCTTGGTCAGTTTCAGATACGGGCGCCGCCAGGTCGGATGCGATTTGGGGATGTCGCCAGCCTCGGGATTGTAGACGCCATCGTGATCCAAGTCGCCGGTCAAGCAGCCGATGACATCGGCATTCTGGTTGCGCTCGGTGGGTGTCGGCGGATAGCTGCCGATGTCATTGTAATACTGATCGAGGGCGAGCTTGAAGCGCAGGATGCAGGCTTTGGCAGCTTCGATCCGGTTGCGCGCGCCGACGACCCCGATCACGCCGACACTGAGGCCCGCCAAGATCCCGATGATCGAGATCACGATCATCAGCTCCATCAAGGTAAAACCGCGGGTGGTCTGGCGTGCCATACAGCTCCTCCGTCGCATGCGTCAGGGTAACCTAGATCAAGTGGTGGCGGCCTGCGCGGCCGTGCCGTCTGGCGCCGGAGCGCCGGGCGTCGGGATGATCGGCGCGGGGGTGCGCGCCGCAATCCGCATCATGCGTGCTGCCGTGCGCCGCGCCGCCTTCCGTTTGCGCAGCTTCTTCTCGCTGGGCTTCTCGTAATAGGCGTGCTGGCGCACGATTTTTAAAACGCCCTCGCGATCCACCTTCTTTTTCAGACGGCGGATGGCTTTGTCAACCGACTCATTCTTGCGCAACGTAACCGTGAGCACGCTGGTTAACTCCTGCAATCGTTATAAGTTCTGACGGGCACAATGGCTAGTACCATGTGCCCACTATGTTGTGGTATTATAGCGAAAAGATGTCATGAAGTCAATCGCACTGCGAAAATCGAGGAAATCCATGGCAATCCCCTCTTCAACGATACGCCTGCGCGACATACGCGGGCAGGCGTTTGGCCACGCAGTGCAGGTCGAGCCGGGCGTAGCGCTGCAGGCCGTTTTCCAGTGGCACCGCCGGCCAGCCCTGGCCCAGCAGCGGCTGCGCATAGCGCACAAAGTCGTCGGTCACATCCATGCCGCACGCGGCAATCCATGCTTTGGGAAAGGTGCGTGCGCTGCTGGCGACGGCGCTGAGCGGTACTTTATCATAACGGACACGATAGGCTGCGCCCGGCTCGCGCAGCACAGTGGCCATCCAACCATTGCCGTCCTGCACGGCGATCTCGACTGCCTTGCGTCCGACCGCGTACGCTTCATCCAGGTCAACGTCGGAGGCATAGATGGACATCGCGCGCTGATCCGTGCCCGGCACTTGGCAACGCGCCGCGCCCGGCACCGGTAGTTTCAAACTGTTCAAGTAGTTTGTAACGACTTGTGCGACCGTCATTTGACTGGCGCTGAACGACGTGTGGCCGAAGGCATCCTTGACCGCGCCGATGGCGCCGACGTCAAAGCCCTCGCTGACCACCACCATGCAGCGGCCGTCGCGTTCGAGCTGGCGCACGACATTTTCGCCCAGTTGCGCGAGGGTCACGCCGGCTTCGCTCAGATAGATCTGCAGCGGCATCCGGCGTGCCACATCCGCCAGGCGCGCCGCCGCCGGTATGTAACCGATCGCGCGGCCCATCGCCTGCAAGACCAGGACTGGATCGGCCGGCGACGAGCCGCGATTCTCCTCGTTTGCGTTCTGCACCAGGTACGCCCAATAGCGCGCCGTGCTGCCGTAGCCCGGCGTGTGGTCAATCAAGGTGAAGGTGCTGTCGCCGACATCGTTGTCGATGGTTTTCGGCACGCCGACCGCGACCAGATCGAGGCCCTGCGTGCGCGCCATGGCGGCCACTTTGTTGGCCGTGTCCATCGAATCGTTGCCGCCGCAGCAGAAGAAGAAGCCGATGCGGTGGGCCTTGAACACTGCCACGACGCGGGCGAAATCCTCGCTGTGCTGTGGTTGCAGCTTGTAACGGCAGGTGCCGATCGCGCCGGCCGCGGGCGTGTTGCGCAGCAACGTGATCTCACGCGCTGGCTGGGTCGACAAGTCGAGCAATTCTTCTTTGAGGACTCCTTCAATGCCATGCCACGCGCCGAACACCGTGCCAAACGCGGCCGGATAGGCGCGGCAGGTCTCAATCACGCCCTGCAGCGAGGCATTGATCACCGGTGATGGTCCGCCGGATTGCGCGACAATCACATTGGTTGCCATGGCGTCGCCCGGAAGCTTAGCGCGCGTTACGAGGAATGCGTTTGGAATAGCGCCCGAGGGCGATCAGCGCGAGGCAAACCGTCGGCGCCAGCACGGCCTCGGGGAGGATTGGTCCGACCGCGATCTCGACGATCCGCCGCCGCCCACTGTCGCCGACAATCAGCGTGTTGTTGGACATGCAGGCCAAGCCGCGCGGGTACTGCAACGTGCTGCCGCTGCCATCCGTCGGCGCAAACAGATTGATGCCCCAGACGCCCTCGGCCGTGAAACCAAGGACGCCGCTTAAGCCCGCATCCGCAACGAACATCTCGTTGTTGTCGCCGTGGGTGACGGCTACCGGATTGGCGAAGCTGGCATTGGTGATGACGCGGTCCAGGATCAGCGTCGTGCCCGACCAGCGCAGCACGACGATGCGCTTATTGCCGCTGTCCGTCACCAGAATGGAATCGTTGCCATCCACATCCACATCCTGCGGTGCATTCAGTCCGGTGTACTTGGTGATAAAATTGCCGTTGGCGCTGAAGGCCTGCACGCGATTGTTCTTGCGGTCGGCAACCAGGATGCGCGACTGGCTGTCCACGGCAACGCCGGTCGGCGTGTCAAACTGCCCGTCGCCTGTGCCGTTGCTGCCAAACAAGTTGACGGCGCGGCCGTCGCGGGTCAGCACCGCGATGCGCGACTGGGGGCTGTAACCATCCGGCAGATCGGTGACAATCACCCGATCAAGGCGGGCATCGTAGGCCGCGTCATAGGGCACAAAATGGTTGTGGACACTGCTCCACATGCCGGCAAACGTGCCGTCCGGTCGTTGCCAGACCGGCTCTTCGTGCTCTGAGTTGCGCAAACAAATCAAGCGATGATTGCCCGGCAGCAGGGTCATGCCGGCGATATAGCGTTCGAACGACGCCGAGACGGAATAGGCCGGCAAGTCCGGCAGATACATGAGCGGCGTCACCGCGCTTTCGACGCCGTCATTGTGGACGGCCACCACGCAGGCAAAGCGCCACGATCCGCGCGCAAATGTCACATTGGTCGCGGTTGCAGTCGCGGTCGCGATGCGGCTGAGCGCCGCGTCATAGGGCTGGTAGCCCGACCCATACACGACATAGCTCGCCGGCGCGGGCGTGGGCGCAGACCAGCTCAGCGTGACGGTTGCGCCGGTCAGCCGGCAGCGCACGTTGATCGGCGCGGGGTGGGCCGCTGCATCCGCCGCGAGCTTGGCATACACGGTATGCACGGCCGTGTTGCTTTGGCCGCGCCAGAAGGCGATGTTCGCAGCAATGCACTCGAACCACGAGTAGAAGCTCGCGCCCGCGTAGCTGACCTTGACCAGCAGGATATTTCCGCCGACCACGCTAAGGTAGTTGAAGGGATGGGGATACAGCATATAGCCGTTGCTGGTCGAGTACCCGCCGCCGCTGGCCGGCAGGACCAAGCGGCCACTGATATCCGTGGTGCCGGTTGCCACACAATAAGCATTTGAGAAATAGCCGTCACTGCCGCGCCGGAAACACTCGATGGTCGCACCCGCCAACGCATTCGACTGGGTATCCACCACGGCAATGATATTGGTGCGCGGAATCAAGAATTGGAAATCGCCGTAATAGCCGCGCCGCCGGCCAAGCTGGCTGTTCAACGCCAAGGCCGAGAATTCGGAAAACGGGACGTTGCCGTGGTTGCGCATCATGCCTTGCTGCGAGGCTATGTGTTCGGCCAAGAGCGGCGCGCCATCCCGCATCACCAGCGTGCTGGCGCCCTCAACATCGTATTGGTAAATGTCAATCAAGCCCAGTTGATGGGCGACTTCATGAATGAGGCCGTAATCAACAGTCGTGCCAAAGGTGGTGGCGTACCCGGCGGGATCCGTGCCGGTCGTCTGCCAGCGCCCGTCATTCAGGTTGGCATACGGATCATTGTTCAGCAATGCGTCTATCTGCGCGTTCGGCGCGACGACCACGCGGTCAATCCGCACGCGTTCGAGAATGCCGCTGGGCGTGGCCAGATAGGCGGACTGGGTGAATTTCTTCTGCATGTCTTCAAACTGAATCCGCAGCCAGTCGACGGCATTTGAGGTGCCCCAGCGATTGCGCTTGCCCGCCAGCGCATCAAAATATTCGCGTGCCATGAAGTAGCTCAAGGCGAGTGCGCGGCTGGACTCGCTGATGACATTGTTGGTCAGGCTCAGCTCGGGCACTGCATTGGTCGGGTTCAGCTGCAGACTAATGTCGAAGGCGCCGGCATACGTCTCCGCGCCGGCCGGCCACGGAAATGCAATCGCATTGGAGGCAAACGCGTCGCGCGCCAGATAGACGCTGCCGCGCGAAAACTCGTGGCCATTGGTGCGCCAGACAAATTCACAGGTGCCGCCGCTGGTGCCCGCATTGTACAGGTAGCCGATGTACGTAACCGCTTCGCCGGGCAACGGCCAGCGTTGATCGTTCTCCGTGCCCGCTTTCAAGTAGGGCCGCGTGCCGGCGTACTGGACTTGGTAGCGATTGCATTTGGGAAAGCGCTCAATGCAGACGCAGCAGAAATCGGGCGCCAGGGGTGTGCTGCTGATCGTCACTGTGCGGATCTCCGACCAGGCCGATGTCAACGCACTAGAGTCACGCGCATTCACCTTCCAGGTGTGCGCGCCATAGGACAGCGGCGCAGCGGGTGTGAAATTCGTGCCGGTCGTGGCATAGGCCGTGCTGTCCAGCATGATGGTGTAGCCGGCGATCGCGCCGCCCCCGCGTTCCTCGGCCGGCAGCCACGTGAAGGTCGGCTGGGTGTACGCAAGGTACTCGCCGGCGGGCGGCGCCAGCAGCAGCGGCGCGCGCGGCGGCAGCAAATCGGTCGGCGTTGGTGTCCAGGCCCGTGAGAAAAACGCGCTCGTATCGTCACCGCACAGCAGAAAAAGCCGCTGGCCCTGTGCGTCCCAGGCAAGCCCGCCGCCGCGGCCCACTGGCTGCGGCAGGTCATCACTGCGCTGCCAACTGTTGCTGCGCAAATCATACAACCAGATAGTGCTTGAACCGCCGCCCGGCGTGACGATCAAATATGCGCCGCCATCGTAGACCAACGACAAGCCTTCGCCGCCGTCTTCCGGCAACGATGCGCGTGGTGCATACTCGCCGGAGTCTTGATTGTACGCGAACATGGGGCATGCACCACTGCCGTTGGTGCCATGCAACAAATACACCGTGTTGGCGGCAAAGGCAATGCCACCGCCGATGAACAATTGGTTGGTGGGATGCAGCAAGGTGGCGACCGTGGTCCACGCTGCATTGCTGAAGTCGAAGCGCATGAAGGCCGAACGCGGCGGGCTGCCACCGGCGCCATAGGCATTTTCGCCGCTGGAGAGATACGCATAGCGGCCATCGCGATCAATCACCATGCCGCCACCGCCCATGGTTGACGCCGGCCAGCTATTGTCGGCGCCGAGCGCGTTCGCGTTTTGGATTGCATTCGTGGTCGGATTGATGCTGCCGCTCCAGCGCTGATTGCCGCCGGAAATGGAGTACAGCATGCCGTTGGGATGCAGCGCCATGGCGGTCCCCTGCCCGGCATTGTGGTAGGTTGTCGCGATCAGTGTCCACGTGTCCCCTAACGGCGTGTATTTGTACACATATGAGCCATGGTCGCTGATCCCGCCGCGCACGGCGTAGACGGCCGTTGAATTAGCCGCCGCCATGCACGCGCCGGCATAATTGCCGTAGACAGCCACCGGGAAATCCGCCAACGGGGTCCAGACGTCCGCACGTGCCGCCAGCATACTCAGACTGCCAAGACATACTACAAACCATGTGCGCTTCTTCATGTGTTCCTTGTTGCCTCACCTCTGCGACAGACTACGCCGGCGATGATGATCAGCAGGCCAAGCGCGCCGACCTCCGGCACCGGCTGCCAGCCATAGTCAATATCCGCACAGTAGGGCAGGTTAAAACTGTTGGTGTAGAATTGCGGATCGAACGAGACGTCATTGGTGGCCGAATTGTCCTCGAGTTGCGACAAGTCCGGCTGGTACCAATCGAGGCCATCCGGCCCGCAATTGTAATAATTGTTTTCGTAGCTGTAGAGAATCACCTGCAGGTCATCATTGATGTTCATCGAATTATCAACGCGCATGCCCGCGCCGGAATTGGTGCGACAGGCAGGCTCATTGGCAAAGATACAGCGTTCGGCCCGCAGGTGGTTGCCGCCGATGCCCGTACCGGCGCGGTGCCAGACGCCGAGCCCGTCATCGATGTCAAACGAGCCGTCCTGTTCGGCGATGGTGCAATAGCGCAACACGTTGGAGTGGGCCCAGCCACCTTGCGCCGTTGTGTAGAATCCCTGGCCGAAGCCCTCGATCAGCACCCGTTCAAGGGTGACGCCGCCCGCGCCGGTCACGCCGGAAACATACACACCGTGGCCGTTGCGCACCGCAGGCTCGCGCGGGCCGCACAACCAGAGATTGTCCAAGACAATGTCGGCGCAGGCATCGATGCGGATGCAGGCGACGTCAAACAGGTCCGAACTGACCGTGACGGGAATCTGCAGGCCGCTCACGCGCACGTGCGCCGCATTATACAACCGCACAATGCTGTCCACTTCCCAGATTGAATTGGTTCCTTGCACAATGCGGGTCAAGGCCGGGCCGGCGCCGATGATATCCAGGTTTTGAACACCTGCGAGATTGAGCTGCCAGTTGTTCGCGCGGCCCTGCAGGCCGCTGCGCTCATCGGCAAAGTCGCCCGCGCCGACATCCAGCACGTTGTGCGCATACTTGTTGCCGCCGGCCACGCGCGTCAGGGCATAGGTGATCGTCTTCCATGCCTGGGCCACCGAAAGGCCCGTGCGCGCCGCGCTGTTCAGCCCGTTCGTGCGTGCATAATAGCGCGTGATCGGCCCGCCCAAAACATAGATGCTGATGCTGACGCTGTCGGCGCTCTCGCCGTCGTTCACGGCGAAGGTGACATTCGGATACACACCGGTATCCCCCACGCTTGTCTGCCAGGAAAATTGCTGATTGGTCGGGTTGAAGACCGCGCCCGCCGGTACATTCGCCGCGCTGAACACGAGCGCCGTCAGGGGCGTATCCGGATCGGTGGCTTGCACGGTGAAGGCAATCAGGCTGTTGGTCCAGCCCACCACATCCTCGCGCGGGAACGTGATGACCGGCGTCAGACCTGTGCTGCCGGGATGGTAATACCAGCCGTTCTCGGTGTTGCGCGTGACGTACGCGCGCCCGTCCGCCATGGTAAAATAGTCCGGCGCCAATTCCTCATTCGCATTGGTATACCAGACCTGCTGATTGACAAAGCCCAGTGGCAGCGCATTGTAGCTGTTCGATTCGACCTGATAGAGATACCCAAAGCGGTTGGTCGGCGTGCTGGCAAAGATGCCGCGGGTGAGCGCATTGAAGATGCTGTTGCGCACGCGCACCGACGTCGCATCACCGGCGGTGCGTTGATCAAAGAAAGCGCCGTTGTCATCCGTGCGCGTGGTCGCATAATCCGTGATGGTCACATGGTCAATATCAATCGTGCAACTGCTGCCGAGCACGCCCAGCCAAAACGCCAAGCCGCCGCCGCTGAAACAACACTGCGCAATGACCAGCCCGCCCGCGCCGGCGGTGCCATACAGCGCAACCCGCCGGCCAGAGCGATCAGCCGGCGCAGTGTACGGGCCGTCGATCCACACATCGCGCAGCGTCACATCATTGGGCGAATTTATACGAATGACGTTCGCATCCCAGATGCTGGGATAGGTATCCATCACAATCCGCATGCCCTCGAAGCGCGCGCCCGTGCAGCCATTCAGGTCCACAATGCCGGTACCGCCGTTCATCTCCCACTGCTTTGTGCCGCGGGTCACGATGGTCTGTGCTGCGCTTGCGCCGATGACATGCACATAGGCCTTGCTGCGGAAATTCAGTTTCCAATAGGTGCCGTCCGTCTCGCCCGCATAGGTGCCGGCGGCAACGCGAATGACACTGGGATTGCTCGCCGTGCCGGCCGGCACGGTTGCCAATGCATGATTGATGGTGCGCCACGCGGTCGAGACCGTCTGGCCATTGTTGCCATCCGCGCCGCTGAGCGCGACAAAATGCTCCGCAGCCCACACGGGTGCGATTAGCAGCACTACGATGGCGAAGAGGAGTGCGCGCATAAGCGGTAGTGAGGTGGTGCGGCGATGAAGACGATCAGCCACGCGGACGATGCCAGAGCCAACAAAAGCATAGCAATGCTGGCGCTGTGCCGACGGCACATGCACTAAGTGATTCCGGTACTGATTCATTATGAACTCCATAACAACTAGTATAGCACAACTGCGATCACAAGGCAGTCCTGGCCGCGAAAAGCCCAATCCGCGCAGATCGCGTGCGCCTCAGACATCCTGGATCGCAATCTTGTGCAGCAGGTCTTCGTCCTCAATGATCTTGCCGGTGCCCAGCGCGACCGCCGAGAGCGGATCATCGGCAACATGCACCGATAAGCCGGTCTCTTCCTCGACCAATTTGTCCATGCCGCGCAGCAACGCGCCGCCGCCGCTCATGACGATGCCGCGATCAATCAAGTCGGCCGACAGTTCCGGCGGGCAACGCTCCAACGCGTAGCGCACGGCGCCGACAATTGATTCGATCGGATCGCTCATGGCCTGGCGGATCTCCTGGCTGGTGACCACCACGCTCTTGGGCAGGCCGGCGCCCAAGTCGCGCCCGCGAATATCCAGCGTCAGTTCCTCGGCCAGCGGAAAGGCCGAGCCAATCGCGATTTTGATCTCCTCGGCCGTGCGCTCGCCGATCATCAGGTTGTACACCCGTTTCATGTACGCGACGATCGCTTCATCCAATTCGTCGCCGCCGATCCGCACCGAGCGTGAGAAAACAATGCCGGAGAGCGACATGACCGCCACTTCGGTCGTGCCGCCGCCAATATCAATGATCATGTTACCGGCCGGCTCGTGGACCGGCAAACCGCAGCCAATCGCCGCCGCCATGGGCTCGTCAATGCAATACACTTTGCGCGCGCCGGCCCGTTCGGCCGAGTCTTTCACCGCACGCCGTTCAACTTCGGTGATGCCGGCCGGCACGGCAATCACAATCCGCGGCGAGATCAACGTGCGCCGGTCATGCACGCGCCGGATGAAATAGCGCAGCATGCTCTCGGTAATGTCGAAGTCGGCGATCACGCCGTCTTTCATCGGGCGAATCGCGTCAATCGTGCCGGGGGTGCGCCCCAGCATGCGCTTGGCGTCGTTGCCGACCGCCAAGACCACATGGCCTTCGCGCCGGATCGCCACAATGCTGGGCTCGTTGAGGACAATGCCCTCGCCGCGCACGTACAGGACGGTATTGGCCGTGCCGAGATCAATGCCGACATCCCGCGAAAACATACCGACCACATTCATCACCGGCTCGACGATCAGCCGGTTCAGTTTGGCAAATAATCCTTCGTTCCTCATTCCCGTGCTCCCTGTCCCGCGCGTGATGCGGCAGTGTGTGTGCGCGCCAGGCGTGGCGCAATACATTGGCCGGTGGCGCTGGCGGCCACACCGGCCACCTGTTCGGGCGTGCCCGTGGCAATCACCCGGCCGCCGGCCTCACCGCCGCCCGGTCCCAAATCAATAATATGATCCGCGCTCATAATTACATCCAGATTGTGTTCGATCACAATCACTGTGTTACCCGCCGCCACCAAGCGCTGCAACACTGCCAACAACTTGTCAACATCGGCAAAGTGCAGGCCGGTGGTCGGTTCGTCCAAAACATACAGCGTCCGGCCGGTATCGCGCTTGGCCAGTTCACCGGACAATTTGACCCGCTGGGCTTCGCCGCCCGAGACGGTCGTCGCATGTTGCCCCAAGGTGATATAGTCGAGGCCAACATCCCGCAAGGTTTGCAGCACCTTGCGCAAGCGCGGTACGCGTGCAAAGAAATTATACGCTTCTGCGACCGGCATGTCGAGTACCTCGGCAATATTCTTGCCGCGATAGCGCACATCCAGCGTTTCGCGATTGTAGCGCCGGCCCTGGCAGGCCTCGCAGGTGACATAGACATCCGGCAGAAAATGCATCTCGATCTGCTTGATGCCCGTGCCCTGGCACGCTTCGCAGCGCCCACCCTCGACGTTAAACGAGAAACGCCCGGGCAGATACCCGCGCATGCGCGCGTCCGGCAGGCCGGTGAACAAATCCCGGATGATCGTGAACATGCCCGTGTACGTAGCCGGATTCGAGCGCGGCGTGCGACCAATCGGCGATTGATCCACCACAATCACCTTGTCGATCTGGGCGATGCCGCGCACGTCGTGGTGCGCACCGCACGGGTCCGTGCTCTGGTACAATGCCCGGCGCAGCGCCGGCAAGACGGTGTCAATCACCAGCGACGACTTGCCCGAGCCGGACACGCCCGTCACGCAGGTGAACACGCCCAGCGGAAACGCAACCGTGATGTTCTTCAAATTATTATGCGTCACGCCGCTGAAGACCAGCTGCTTGCCGCGCGGCGGCGCGCGGCGTTGGGGCGGCACGGCAATCCGGCACGCGCCGCTCAGATACGCCGCCGTCAGCGAGGTCGGGTGCCGCAGCAAGTCTTGCACCGGGCCTTGAAACACCACCTGGCCGCCCTGCGCGCCGGCACCCGGCCCGAGGTCAATGAGATAATCCGCGCGCAGCATGGTTTCGGCATCATGCTCGACCAGCACGACCGTGTTGCCCAAGTCGCGCAGGGCTTCGAGGGTTGTCAGCAATTTCTCATTGTCGCGTGGATGCAGGCCGATGGTCGGCTCGTCCAGCACATAGAGCACACCCGTCAAGCCGGTGCCGATCTGCGACGCCAGCCGGATGCGTTGGGCTTCGCCGCCCGAGAGCGAGTCAGCCTTGCGCGCCAAGGTCAGGTAGCCGAGGCCGACGTTGCGCAGAAAGGTCAAGCGACTACGGATTTCCTTCAAGACATCGCCGACAATCGCGCGTTCGGCGGCGCGCAAATCCAGCGCCTCGATAAAATCAAAACAGGCATCCACCGAGCGCGCGGTCAACTCGACCACGGTCGTGCCGTTGACGCGCACGGCCCGGCTGTAGGGATTCAGGCGCGCGCCGTGGCAGGCCGTGCAGGGCGTCGCCAGATCGGCAAAACTGGCGCCCAGGCCGTGACAGGCAGGGCACGCGCCGTAGGGGCTGTTGAACGAAAACAAGCGCGGCGTCAACGGTTCGAAATCGGAACTGGTATCGCAGTGCGGGCAGGCATAGGCCTTGGAAAACAGCAGGTCGCCCGGTTGCAGCGGCGTCCAGCGGTTGGTCGGCGGCGGGTGCTGATCACCCGGCCGGGCCACAATCACGCGGCCGTCCGCCAGGCGCAGAGCCGTCTCGACCGACTCCGCCAGGCGTTCACGCACGCCGTCTTTGACCACGACCCGGTCAATCACAATTTCGACGGTGTGCCGAAACGTGCGCGCCAAGGTGGGCGCGTCGGCGAGCGTGAAGGTGCGGCCATCGACGCGCACGCGCACAAACCCGCTGCGCCGGGCGCGCTCGAAGACATCCTGGTGTTCGCCTTTCTGCCCGCGCACGATCGGCGCCAGCAGCTCGATCCGTGTTCCCGCCGGCATCGTCTCAATCGCATGAATGATTTCATCCGTCGTTTGCGGCTGAATGGCCGCGCCGCAGGCGGGGCAATGTGGCACGCCGACATGCGCATACAGCAGGCGAACATAGTCGTAGATTTCGGTCGCGGTGCCGACTGTCGAGCGTAGACCAGTCGCCGTGTTGCGCTGCTGAATCGCGATGGCCGGTGACAAGCCCGTGATCTGATCCACACGCGGCTTCTGCATCAAGCCCAGAAACTGCCGCGCATAAGCCGACAGGCTCTCGACAAACCGGCGCTGGCCTTCGGCGAACAAGGTGTCAAACGCCAGACTCGATTTGCCCGAGCCAGACAAGCCCGTCATCACCACCAGTTTGTGGTGCGGGATGTCGACATCAATGCTCTTGAGATTGTGCTCGCGCGCGCCGCGAATGCAGATCATGGCTATGCTTCACTGAAAACGCCCACCCGCCGGAACTTTTCGTAGCGCTGCTGGCGCAGCGCGTCCGGTGGCATGGCGCATAACTCGTCGAGATGCCGCACCAGCGCGGCCTTCACCAGCTGCGCGGCTTGCTCGGGATTGCGATGCGCACCGCCGATGGGTTCGGCGATGATCTCTTCGACAATGCCAAACTGCAGCAAGTCCCGCGCGGTAAGCTTCAAGGCGGTGGCCGCCTCCGCCGCCCGCTTGGCGTCGTGGAACAAGATCGAGGCGCAGCCTTCCGGTGAAATCACCGAATAGTACGCATGTTCCATGATCAGCACCCGATTGCCGATGCCGATGCCCAAGGCGCCGCCGCTGCCACCTTCGCCGATGACCACGCACAGCACCGGCACACCCAGCCCCATCGTGTCGCGTAGATTGACCGCGATCGCCTCGGCCTGGCCGCGCTCTTCCGCGCCAATGCCGGGATACGCGCCCGGCGTGTCAATGAAGCTCACAATCGGCAGGCCGGCCCGATCTGCCAAGGTCATCAGACGCAGCGCCTTGCGATAGCCCTCCGGATGCGCCATCCCGAAATTGCGGCGCATGTTTTCTTTCACGTCGCGCCCTTTTTGGTGGCCCAGCACCAACACGCGCCGGCCATCCAGGGTGGCAAAGCCGCCCAGCAACGCCTGATCGTCGGCAAAACGGCGGTCCCCATGCAGTTCCATGAAATCCGTGCAGATCAAGCGCAGGTAGTCCAACATATACGGCCGTTGCGGATGGCGCGCCACCTGCACGCGCTGGAACGGCGCCAGCGCGTGGTACACTTCCTGGCTGAGCACATCACGCTTGCGCTCCAAACTGCTTAATTCAGCCGAGGCGTCAATGTTCACTTCGGCCGCGTACTTGCGCAGCTCGGAGATTTTTCGCTCCAGTTCGGCGATTGGTTTTTCGAAATCGTAGGTAATCATCAGTCTTGAATGATCATAGCATACATATTTACTGGTCTTGCGGCTGGCTTGCTCTCACTTTGCTCTCACTCTTGAGGCGGCACAAGTGCCCGCATGGCGCGATTGGCGCAGCTCGCTGTCGCCATTGCCGTTGACTTCGGGGACTTCCTGGCATGTGGCGACATACCACTTGCTGGCACGATCGTGGCGTGTGTTCATGCCGGCATTATACCACACTGACGTGGGGGCGTCAAGCGAAAGAAAAAGCCCGGCGGGGATGATGCCACCGGGCTTGGATTGGCGCGCCAGGGCGGGTGAACATGGCTATCCCCGCCAGGCACGCCGGTGTCGTTGCGTCTGGCCCGTGCCCGCTTCCACGGTCAGCAGGCTTTCAAGCTCCCACACAAGCCACAAGGACAAGCGGCGGTCGCGGTGCATTGCGTCGCGGCCGGGCACGCCAAACTTGCAGCGCGTCAGCAAGCCCTTGCTGGCAAGCCGGCGCAAGTAGCTGGGCGTGATGCCGTATTGCTTGCACGCCTTTGCAGTTGTGAGGTAGCGTTGTGGCGGTCTATCTCGGCGTGTCGGGGGGATTTCGGGGCCGGTCGGTTGCGGATCGTTCATCATGTCCTCCAGGGTTTCGGCTTCATTGAGGGCGGGAACTGGGTGGCGAACGCGGCGAAGTCGTCAAAGCGCACGTTGGGATCGCTGCCGCACTGATACGCCCTGAGCCGATCTATTGAGCCGGCGCACTGAATGCACTCCTCCTCCGTGGCATAGACGTTGTGGCAGTCGCGGGAGTAGCAGCCCGTTAGATCGTGGCGGTCAAGCGCATTGCCGTTTTCCAGGTCGACCAGGTAGTGAATCATGCGCACGTTATGGATGATGCCGCGTTCTGGCACGGGCACAAGCGCCGGGCGTGCCGCGCCGCGCTTCATGCGCTGGTATTCCAGCGCAATCCACACGGGCGTGCCAGGCATGAGCAACGGCACGGCCACGGCTTTCTGCATCATTTCGTCAAAGGTAGGGGGCTGGCGTTTCATGTGCGGGCCTCGGTGATGGTGATATTCTTCGCTTTGTAGAACTCTTCCACTTCCTGCGCCATGAGCTGGTGCATGAAGTCTACGGCCGGCTTGACGTTCTGGGTCGTGCGATAGAGCACGCGCAAGGTCGTGCCGGTGTTGCGGCGCCACTGATCGAGCATCACGCGCGCGGTGTCCAGCGCAGTCGGTTCGGGCGTCGTGGGAAAGGATAGCGGCTTCATGATTGCCTCCCCGTGATGTCGCCTATTTCTTCCTGCAGGTCATGCTGCATCAATTCAACGGCGCGCGGGGCGCTGTTGGCAAGCCCGGCCAGGGAGTAGAGAGTGATGCGAACATGGCGTCGCCATTGGTCGCGGATCAGGTGCATTGCAATCGCGGCGTGCAGCTGGCACGTTTGCACCGCGGGCGCTGGTACTGTGGGTGATTGGTTCATACTACTCTCCATAAAAGACGCGCACAGTGTTGCTTAGTCTACCGAGGTAGAAATGCCAGTCCTCGCGGTTCTGGCACACTGTGCGCGCCGTATATGTGTTGAGTCTTTCGACTCGGTAAACTAAGCGTGAACAGCATAGCATTCTCGCTCTCAAAAGTCAAGGGGTAGCTGCAATGTCGATCGGTGCGATCGCTGGCTCGGATTTCGTGCCCCGATCGGGCGGCGATTCCATGCCGGCGAGGTCGGGCTGCGCGCCGATCTGCCGCAAGCGGTCAACGGTGATGCGGCAATACTCGGATTCCTTTTCAATGCCGATAGCGCGACGTCCGGATCCGGCGGCAGCTACAAGCGTGGTGCCGCTGCCGGCAAACGGATCGAGCACGGCCGCGCCGGGTGGCACGCATTCGCACAACGCGGCCATGAGCGCGGTCGGCTTGCCGGTCATGTGGTGTTTATCTGCTTGCAGCACTGGCACGCGGTAGCAGCCCGGCCAGGGGCCTGCATGGGTCGCCTGCGCACACTGGCCGCGCGTGCCCCACACGATGTACTCGCACTGGTGGCGGAAGTAGCCCTTGTGCGGCGCGCGGGCTGCCTGGCCCTTGTCCCACGCAATGATGCCACGCCATAGCCAGCCAGCGGCTTGCAGCGCGTCCGTGGCAAGCGGCAGCATGCGCCAGTCAGTGAACATGAGCGCATAGCCGCCGGGCTTCACAATGCGCGCGCACTCGGACAGCCACAAGGCGCACCAGTAGCACCATGATCTCCCGTCGCGGTTGTCGCCCGTGAACGAGGGCCGGATGATGCCCACGCCGTCCTGGACGTATTTGTCGCCGGGGTCTTGGTTGCGGTCTCCGCGCGTGAACCCGCCGCTGCTGTAGGGCGGGTCAGTCATGAGCGCGTCGACGGCGTTGTCTGGTAATGTCTGCAACGTGGCAAGGGCTTCGCCCTGATAGAGCGTCACGGCGGGGTCGTGGTGATATGGCTGCATGGTCATTCGTCGGCCTGATCGGGCGGATAGACACTGCGCCCGGACCGCAAAAATGCGCGCACCTGCGCCAGGGTGAAAAACCGTGCCCGGCCGCAACGCCAGCATTTCAAGCGCCCGGCCTGTATCCATTTGCGCAACGTCCGGGTGGTGACGCGCAACTGCGCGGCCACTTGCTTGGCCGTCAATCGCTCTATCGTTTCCATGCGCGCGCGTGCCCCCGGCTTATTCGAGAAAATGTCCATAGGGTCAAGCGCGGCCCTGTTGCCAGAATAAATCAGCCGCCGGCGGCGCCGTGGTAACCGTGCCTTCGTGATGATCATTCAAGGCCGGCGTGCCGGCGGCTGGCTTTGGATCGGGCTTGCCTTCGAGTTCGCGGAGGCGGCGCTGCAAACGCTCTACATCGCGCACAATGCAGGTGATTTCGGGGTAGACTATGTTACGCACCCGTTCAAGTTTGCGCCCGGCTTCGAGGCGTTCAAGGCACACCTGCAGCAAGTGGCGGATGACCGTGGCGTCATCAGCATTGGCAAGCTGTGCGGGCGTGAGCGGCACGGGGTGGGTGTTCTTGACGTGTTCACCTGGTCGCTTGCGTTTCATGCGATAGCTGCGCCCCGGTTGTGGCCGGCGGCCTTCCAGCGGGCTTGTGAGTAGTCGCGCAGGCCGGTGTGGAATAGTCCGTGGCAATGGCTGCATAGCACAAGCGTGTTGCCGGCGTCCGTTACGGCGGGATCGTGGACGCCTAGCTGCGCAACCTGCATCATGTAATGGATGAACAGCCGGCGGGTGCCGGTGGCGTGCGCCGTGTGCCCGCAAGATTGGCAATGCCGGTGCCGCTGCAGCATCGCATGGATGAACGCGCGATAGTGGGCGCGCAAGGTGGCCGGGGGTGTTCTGATACCATCCTGCTGTGGATCGTGGCGCCGCGGGGCTGTCCCGGCTCTGCGCTGGCCGTGCCTATTGCTTTTCGAGTGCATATCGCTTTTCAATTTCAATGAGGCGGCGTTCAAATTCTTCTTGCTTGGTATCTAGGATCAGCGCCTTAAGCGTGCCGGTGCCGGTCTGCGCGGCATAGATCAGCAGGCGGGCCTTCTCTGGCGCAATCGTTTCGGCAATGACGTTGTGAACGGTCTGTTCAATCAGCAAGAGTATGGATGCGGGCGTGCGCATGGTGCGGGGATCAACTGCGGGCACGGTCGCGGGTTCGGATAGTGCAGGAGCTTTCTTTCGCGGCGGTGGTGGCACTGAAGCGCGTTTCGTTTTACGTGATAATGCCGGGGGACGTGGCGCACGACTGCGCCGGCGTCCCCCGCTTTGGCGGTGATTAGACACTGGATGAAACAGACGGAGTGACTGCGAGAGCGTGGGCCTCTTCAAATGCAGGACTGTTCTTTTCGGTCTCATCCGCAACGGTTCCCCGTAACAGTGCGACCTTGCGCTCAATGCGTGACTTAACCCAGCGGCTGACATCTTTCAATTCGAAGTCAAGCTTGTCAAGCTCGTGGGACTTTGTACGCAAACTATCCATTGCATCGCTTGCGTCCGTTACGCTTTGGCGTGCCTTGGCAAGTTCTGCTGCTGCTGCGGCCAATACAGGATTGTTTGTTGGTGCCGCTTCTACCTGCTGGCTAGCCCACGGATCAAACGTGTTGATCGCGCCACGTGCCGCGCCATACTGAGCTTCAAGGCGGCTCTTGATGTCCATTGCGGCATTGAAGTCATGTTTCGCGTAGAAAAGTTTCTGCGCGATGTCTTCCTGTTGGGCAAGAATCGCGGTGTGATCGTCGTGCAGCCATTCAAGGCAGGCATCGAGCAGGGCAAGCTGGCCGTCAATGGTGGGCGGCTCGTTCACCATGATCGCGGTGGGCGTTAGTTTCTTGAGTTTGTCGGGTCTTTCCATTTTGATTTCCTTGTGTTCATCGTATTATGGTATGCTGGCCGGCGCACGCTGCGCGGGCTGGCGCTGCATCTATCTGAGCGCCCCGGATCGACCGTCCGCTTGCGCGGCGTGGGGCGGTTGCTGTCATTAAGCGCCGCGCGGGATGCGCGCAGGCGGCTGGTGATCTTCGCGCATGGCGTTCACTTCGGCGCGCATGAGCGCGAGCACGTCCGGTGCCGGCGCGGTATCGGTCATGTCCGCAACGGCCTTGCGGGTGGCCACGCGCCAGTCCTGAAACGCTTTCGACTGACTGAGCTTGAGGGCGGTGTCTACCTTCATGATGGGTGCCTGATTATGGATTAGAGCGACGCAAGGGTGTCGGTCGTGAACAGCGGGCGGATCCCAAAGTGCCTGAGCTCTTCCGCCGTGTACGCAATCTTGGTCAGTGGGTCAACCCAGTTGCCGTCTTTGTCCTGGTCAAACGTCAACCGGCTTTTTGGCTTTGGCTTGCCGCTTGGGGATAGGCGGTTCAAGCGCCGGGCTAAATTGTGCAAGTGCATAATCGTTCCTATTCCGTGGGTTAGAAGATTGAATCGGTGATGACCTGCTGTATCATGGCGTGCAGCTCGTGCAGTTCATCCATGCTCATGTCGGCCGTTGACTTGCCGGCGCGATCACGGACGGCCTGCTGCGCGTGATTGTCGAGGCCCTTGAACGCGGCGCTGATTTGCTTCATGAGCGCTAGTCGCTGAGCTTGCGCGGCTAGCTGCTGTCCTTCCTGCTGTGCGTCGCGTGGTGGCGGTGGTGGTGCGGCAGGCGGCCGTGATGCCGGCGGCGGGTATGGCGCACGCTGCGCGGCCTGCTGGCGCTGCTGGGCGTGATGCACTTCATCGGCCGTGGCAATGGCGGTGTCTATCCCGATACCGAGCATACCCAGGGCGCGGCCGATTGCGCTGGTCTCGCAGTTCTCGAGCGCCGAGGTGCGGTTGACCTGGCCGTCGCCGATTGTCTCACTGGCGTGGGCGTTGGCAATGATGCGGCCCTGCTCGTCTTTTATCGTGGCGCACATGACAATGACGCCGGCGTCGCTGCTCAGAATGTCGTTGAGCAGTGACCAGCCCGGGTACAGTTCTCGAAACGCCCGGACGCGTTCGTTCACGGGAATATAGGCCTTGCCTTTAATGTCGATCGTTTTGAGGCTGGCAAGGATTGCCGCGCGGGTGCCGGCGGGCGGCACGCTGGCCGGCGTTGGATTCGCGCTTTGATTTGCTGGCGCTGTCACACCCAGCGGCGCGGGTTCTAGATCGTCGCTAAACATGGCTTGACCTGGTGAAGGTGAATCTGGCGCGCCAGGGCAAGCGCGCCGTTGGCGAAAAAACGGGCATAAGCGGCTGGGGGTGCTGGTAGTGCCAGGCCAGCGGGTAGATC
>Ga0268276_1000861_pt1 | contig 33003 bp, 50 predicted proteins | sample saktaG_4_FD_190145 | JGI IMG/M metagenome (GOLD analysis project Ga0268276, IMG submission 190145) | Saline water microbial communities from Sakinaw Lake, British Columbia, Canada - sak_2010_1_5_45m | ecosystem: Environmental > Aquatic > Non-marine Saline and Alkaline > Saline ...
TATTGCATCACATAAAAAGCGGTCTTGCCGTTTAAGACTGAGCCAGCGCGATCAAAATAGTAAGCGTTGTTGGAATTTTTGGAAATCCGAACATAACCCTGACTACTAATACTATTTTGTGATTGACTTCTCATTGGGATTTATTATTTAACATCTAACATTTCACTGCCGATATATTTACCGATAGCGGCAGAATATTCAAAAGTTATCACATCAATAGCGTTGTTGGTTGTGGTTAAAGTTATAAATACTCCATCTGGCCAATAAGGCACTGGGTCAAAAGTAACAGTTCCAGCCTCACCTGCCGCTGGTTGTTTTAGATTTAGAATATAACGACCGCCACTTAAAGGATTTGTTAAAGTTATCGTATTCGCCCCAGCGTCTAAAACCATATAATGGACATTTCCATCGTTCCAATTCACAGTTACCGCACCTGTATCTACCGTGTCAGTTACTTCAGTGGAAGCGTATTGAGTGGTTGTGCTTCTACCTCTACCAGTTACCAAATCAAAAGTGTCTGCTTCGGCGGTTAAATAAGTAGAAGTATCCAAACCAAGTAAACCAGCGGTAACTTTCATTAACCCAGTTCCATCTCCCAAATCAGTAAATGTTTGAGGTGTGCTTTGGTCAAGTTTAACATAACCAGATAAATCTGGCGACGGATTAACCCAATCCGGCCTTCCTGTAAATGGATTATATTTAAGGCCCATATTATGATTTGGTTACAGTTAATAGTTTGTCTTTAGTTGAATCGGTGTAAACAATAGTAAGAGTCGCTACCGTTGATCCGCCCGCGCCACCAGTCTTAAAAGTATAAACCTCTGTATCCCCGCTAGGATAAGCTACTGAGATATAATCATGAATCGGAATCGATAGCCCCGGTATTTTATTGAGCGTATCTTCCTTTCCCGGAGTCATCAATGTGCCATCGCTTTCCTCGATTTGTATTCTTGTTGATCGATCGCTCATAAATTATTTTATTAAAAATTAAATATCACATTCTAGCCCCGCGCGCTCGTAGTATTTTTTTATTTTTTCTGTCTTCGTGTCCAAGTCATTCTCTCTTTTAATCAGACCAAGAATAACATTTTTCTTCTCTTTTATCTCCGCATCCGCTTCTTTAATCGCCAACTTTCTAAGGGCCATTTGATTGTCTATTTCTTTTAATTCAAATTGTGCGTTAGAAATCTGTATCCTTTGTCCTTCTATATCTCCGCGATTATTTATGATAATTGTTTTTTGTTGGCCGATTGTCAATCCTATATTTTTCAAATCGTCCTCTAGCTTTATTAACTTCCCCGTTTCCTGTTTTATCCCATCTGTCAGAATTTGCTCAGTTTTCTCCAATTTGGCTAATTGCCTTGTTTTTTCCTTCAAGTCGTCCTCTAGATGCCTCAAATTCGTTGCTACGTTCGCGCTGGTGGCCTCTTGCTTCTGATTGTCGAGTAATGACTCAGCTCTAAGATTATCGAACGTAATGCGCGCAGTTTTTATCAATTCGCGCAGAGCATTTAGTCTTTCTTGCTCCGTCAATAAAATTTCTGCGTTTTGTTTTGAAGTCTCCGCAAACACATCAAGGGCCTTATTTAGGGCCCCATTTTTTTCTTCTTTTTGTTTCTCCAGAGATAAAATATCTTTTTTTAATTTGTCAACTTCTCCAACCAATTCGCCTATTTGAGATATCAGTTCCTTCGACTCTTTGCTTTTATTTTTTATTGTTTGTTGTATTTTTTCCAATTCCCCTTTTGCCGAATTCAAAGCATTCATGACCATTGCTAATTTTTCCTCTTCCGGAGTCTGCTTCGTCGGATAAAAAATCTTTGTCATAAAAATTTGTTAGTTGTTTAATCCTTTTACCTTCAGCGTCAAGTATCCGGCCGACCATGAGCTAATAATCGCGCAGATCCATTTCATGCCGCTGACGTTTGCCTCATACTGCCGATTGGCATCTGCCGCGCTGAACGCTACTCCGGTATTGCCGGTGACAGCCGAACCACTCTGGAGATCTATCACTGCGATATAGTTCCAGTGATTTGTCGGCGATTGCGCCGCACTAAAGTCCGGGCAAGTGTCAGACAAAGAACCTTGAAATTTTACCGTCATATTTGCGCTCCCGGTTGTTCCCAACTGAAGCATGACCGTTTCAAAGTCTTCACACAGAAACGACAGTCCCGCCCCATCAGCATTTTTCGCGTTGAATATTGTAATGAGATCGCTAGTGTTTCGCATAATGTTATTTGTTAAAAATTAAGACCCATCCTTATTTTACTCTAATAAATTTTCTACTCAAAAACTTAATAAACCAGATATTCACAGCTAGAACGAATGTATAGCCGTATATCCCCTTCGCATTTCTCGGCCGGCCATCTCCCAGTCCACTATTCATTATCATTGAATTATCTCCATAGATAGAGTCAATGCTAGAATAGTCCCGGCACCAAAAGACATCCCACCCTATTTTCGCGCCCTGCAGTTCCGACACATCCCTCGCGGTGTGCGGCAATCTTCTAATGAATTTCATAATTTTTTTTTATTTATTTTTTTTCAGAAGATTCAAGGTCCTCAAAGTATTTTTCATCTTTGACAACCTCAACCTCTGTTGATTTTTTCTTTTTCTCTTTAGCCATATAGATTTGATGTTAAGTTGCTTAGACCGGGCCTTATTAAGGGAAGACCCGGGGAAACCCGACTTTTATTGTCTTTATGCTTCAGCACCGGCTGCGGCTTCTGAGATAAATGAGTTGCTAGCGACAGTCGCCGATCCAGCGAATCCATACGTATTTCCAGACACCCAGTCACCAGTCGATAAAATCATTGGATTGTCACATGCAAAGTAATTACCAACTACACCGACCACTCCTCCACCAGTAGCATTCGAATTCTTAATACCAGCCGTTGCCACCTTTCCATATCCATCCCTGAATGAATTACTTCTTATCAGAGTCGTTAAGCAAGAATTAGCATCACCATAAATCCAAATACCGTACGCAGCATCGCCCATCGCGAAATCATTATCCTTAATGATAGTATTCTCGTTCGAAGCGTTGCCTGGCCACATGGCTATACCGGCGTAAGTTTGGTTATAGAATATATTGTCCGATATTCTAGTGCCCATTTTAGCTCCATCTAGAACAATGCCGTAGTTACCCGATCTGAAGTGGTTGTGATGGATATAGCATCCATGAGCGGTTTCTGTGGTGTATCCACAGCTCGTACTGTATAAACCGCCACCGATGTACATTCCAGCATGACCGCCATCAGCATCAAGCAAGAAACCAGCGATTTCAACACCCTTTGAGAGGTTGGTGAAAGTAGCGCCAGTCGCTCCGCCTAGACCTAACGCGCCAATAGGATAGAGAGTCGTGGCATCAGACGATCTCATCTGAGCCATGTAGTTTCCTAACCCATCCCGGCCACTAGGTCCGAATATCTTCAGACCAATATGACCATAAATGAGCACATTCTCTTTCCACTTACCGGGCCCGACGAGAATTACATCTCCTCTAGCGCCATTATATAAATCAGCGCCAGTGTCTAGGTTCTTGATATATGTTTGAGTAGCGTCCACAGCGGCCTGAATGGTAGAATGAAATCGAACGACTCCGTCTTTGTCGACAGGAAATTCGTTCTTAACGTCAGAGTACCAATTAGCCGGATTTCTCACGCTTTGAGTTGTCGTGTCTTGCCACGATCTGACGTGTTCCGCGAGAGGATTGACCGCGAAGAAAACTCTTCCGCAAACACCTAAGTTGTCGAAAGATATTGCCTTCGAGACCGCTCCGTATCTGCTAAATTGTGATTCGTTCATAAATTAAATTTTATGCTTCTATTTAGCTCCACCCGCCGACCTCAAATATAACGACTTTTGATTTTTTAAATTATATTCTCGCAAGCTAAATAGTTATATTAGCCAACCTTCTTTATCAAGATTGGTTTAGGCTACACTGTCCCCACTGGAGAACTTCGTCCAGGCAGCACCGACGCAGGTGATACCATAACCAGCTCGGTTACGGAAATCCCAGTCATCGGTTTGAACGTCTTCAGCGTTGCCATTCGCCACAGGAGGAATCATATGGGGAGATTCCCATTCACCGAAGAAGAGCGAACTCATCGCGGTGGATGCGATTCCCCAATATTTACTCTTGGTCGAATCAGGAGCGCCAGCGGCAGTCAACGCCACTCTCGGAAGAATGACGTGCCTGTATTTACCAACGTAGTTGTTAAATACACCTGCATGCGCGGCATCCGGAGAAGCAGTTGATTTCAAATATTCTCGGACAGTGTTGACCGTGTTGGGGTCATCAGTGGTCCATAGAACATCGAATACTGCTCCTGGTTTAGCTTCGCCGAGTTGGTTATAAGTATCAGTTATAATCAACTTCTCCATTAACTCCAAAGCTCCTTTTGAAAGCTGTGGGTTATTGGCCAGACGATTTCTGTAGGTTGTGCCCGATCCCTTCAATGTGTGCAAGGTATAGAACAGTGCGAATGTGTCACCAGTACTAACATCGATGGTTCTACCATCTCTGTCGGTATATGACTGCGCTGTTCCGAAAGTGAACCGGTGGCTCAGATCCAAGTCAATGCTATTCGGACCCTTCTGACCAGCAGCGAGTAATGTGCTGATTATTTCAGGATACTTGTTCTCATCTCTCATCTCAAAAGTAATCCCTACGTTTTCAGCTACTCTATACTTAGTCATGGTCTTGGTATAGCCCTGTTGAATCTTACCGCGAGCCGCTTGATCGCCTTCGCCTTTGTAGCTCAAGTATTCGTTAGTATCGATTTCACTAAACTCTCGTGTGTTACCAGTATTCTTGGTAACGGGAACTCTCTTTACTAATCCAGAATTGAGCATCGCAGGCACGATCGAGGTATAACCCTTGATCCAGATAACTGTTGCCAATTTTACGAAGTCACCAAAACTTATTGTATTCAATTCGATATTGATTCTAATTAACTTCGCGTAATTAACTGCATTTTGTTGAATATTTTATTTTAAGAATTCCTCTAATTGTTCCCGCGTATTATTTTTCTTGCCATATTTCTTATGAAATTCTCTATGAGCCTTTTCTGACAGAGTAATTCCATTATCGAGAGCAAGTCGTAATTCGGGATATTGAGAAAAGTTTTTGATATGATGTGGATGTAGATATTCTCCTTTTATACCATACTTTTGACATGTCCAATTGTCTCTGGCAAAAATTGCTTCACGCCATAGTCTATATTCTATTTTTGCCTTAAATATTTTTGACTCAGAGCTACTTCCGTTTTTCCAATTCCAGTGATTTTTCCCTCTAATGTTGTCTCTTATCTTACCCCTGAAAATAGATGGTTTACCTTTCTGGAATCCATGAGTGTTCCCTATGGCAGACTTACTCATATGTTTTTTATGTATATCGGTTTGTTTATATCCCTTTTTTGGCATATTAAACCTCTAATTGGATTAAATTACCAATTCTTTTCTTAGTTGTTTCCATGTCAAATGATTTCATAGTCAACAAAATGCAGTTAATTACTTCGTTAATTAGCCAATTACATATGTGTAATATCTTGGTCTGCGGATAGCGGAGTGATTGTTTACCCGCTAACTTTTCGACACAGACATTAGCATATGATCATGCGCTCTAGGTGGTGCCTTTTCCGCCCGGACCGATGTTGAGAATAACCTCAGCTTTGGTCGTGGATAGATATTTCGTTATCTGAACAATGTCGTACGTTGAACTGGCGCGACTAACATGAAGTGAATCAGTTAAATCGCAGTACAGACCTACATCCGCCACTACTAGAGTAGCGGTAACGTCCGCAGTCCAAGTGACATAATTCTCTAACGGAACTTCCACCGGCAATAATCTCGCAACAGCGTAATCATCGTCGGTCGCAGCGACTGCTTTGCGCAGTACTCCGGCCGTTGCCTCATTCGCAGTCGTAGAAGTTGCCGCGATTAACGTACCGCTGTCCCAGCAGACCAATGAATGATCTGATAGAGCACCGGCTGACGCAGCCACAGGGAGATACATGATTTTCGTTCGTCCTTGTTTTCGTATAAACATATGCGTTTTTTTGTTACACTAACCCAATCTACTTCGACTTTAAAATTAGTTAGATTGTACCCTTATTTTTTTTCCACGAGATTAAGCGTCTTCTCTGACGTTGTGGTATCTCGCCTTAACGCCGGCGATGAGCGATGGTTGCGGGAGAAGGATTTGCACCTCCGGTCTCGGCGTTATGAGCGCCGCGAACTGCTACTGTTCCATCCCGCTTTATTGGGCAAGTTAATTTTAGTTTAACCTGCCCGCTATGCTATTCCCCGAGTTGTTCAAGAATTCCCACTAGCGTTCTCAATTGCCACTCCGGTATTGGTTGCCTCTCTGCGACATTCTGCCCTGGAACACTCTTTGCTGTTATGCTTAGCAAGAAACCCTTCAAGAACACTGTTTGATCTAACGTCAATTCAATCTGTTTCTTATCGTTCATCCATCCTTCCGTGAATTTATCTTTCAACTTAAGAAATAACTTATAGTCCTTCAGATCGTATAACCGAGTGTCAAACTTCATGAATAGTCCGTTCAATAATCCCATGTAGTCATCTCGCTTGTACACCTTCTCTCCGTTCAAATCTTTTACCTGCTTCCCCTTTTTATCTATTCCTTCTTCTTGGACCATATCGATGACTATCGGTTTGATCTTGTTCTCCGGCGCCACAGATGACGCGCCAGTATCTTTCATTTGTTCTTTGCTCATAAGTTTATTTTTTTATGCTTTTTAATATTTGCTGAACATCGACCATTGTCCTCTCGTAAAGTTTCTTACCCCATAACTGTTCTGACGCGCCATCCAGACTCATGTTGATTGATGTTGCGGTCAGAGTTAGAAAATGGTCAATGTCTTCTACTTTAACCTCTGCCTCTAAGAAAACTTCCAATATTTTATTCACCACTATCCGGCCCATTGCCTCTCTGAGTTTAGTCATGTCGCCCTGATCCACTGTGATGATCTGCGACACTATCTCTAGTGGCCTTTCCTCTATTGAATCGTCTTCGTAGGTGATTTTGACCACATCTTTCTTGCCGATGAAAGTCTTTCTGTCAATCGGCTCCATGAGTTTGACCTTCTTCGGGCCGATGAAGTTCGAATATGAGACATTCGGAGTTGATACTCCGCTTGTAGTTGATTCTTCTACCATATCTTTTTTTTATTAAGCTAGTTAACGAATCTTTGTTTAAAGAATTCAATCCAATATTCTCTGCGAAAATTGACCTTTGAATTACATCTTCTACAAAGTGTAATCAAATTTTCGGGATTACAATTCTTTTTATCATAGTCAATGTGATGAACCGTGTCGCCGTATTGACTACAATTCTGACAAATATAATTATCTCTTTCTCTAATTGCTCTTTTAAGAGTTTGCGTCCATTCTACAGGATAAGATTCAAAAGATACTCCACCCTTCCAATTCGAAGACTTCTCTCTCAATGCCTTGCCTTTTCTATTTATGGACATTTTTTCTATCGATTCCTCTGAATGATGTTTACCCAACATTCCTTTTCCGTTGTTTTCGCTAATCTTATTTCTAGTTTCTTTTGAATGGTGTTTGCCCCTCATTCCATAATTAGGATTTATCTTAGCGTTTCTTACCCTTGCTTCTCTAAATAATGGTGTAATTTTTCTAGTCTTAGCTCCCTCGCTCATTCTTTTTAAAGCATATTCCGAACGTTTATAAACTCCCATTGGCATAATAAATAATTATATTTTTATGTTCATCAATTTACAAACCGCACATCAATATTATACTCCTTGCCGCTCTCCAGTGATATGACTTTTAATGCCACATCGCCGGTCGCCTCATCTACCATTTTCTGCGCGATCTTTGCTTTCTCTTGAGTATAAAGTCGATTAAAATCTCTTAGATTATATTTACCAGTGGTCCCGTCATCGAATATCACTTCCAATTCTTGCGCCTCTACCCATCTCTGCGTGACCGGATCCTGATAAACTTCGTCTCTGGTAGTTCTCCATCCAAGAATAATCTTGCCAGCTATTTTTCTGAGTCTGACTTCTTTGGGGATTGCCGTTTGATGTCGAGAATACCACAACGCCATCTGTTTCTTGTCTGCCACCGAGATCAGCATATCTCTTTCGCCTCTCATCGCATCCATGTCCTTCTTCATACTCTCAACCAATTTGAGAACATCTGCGAGTTGTGGCTTTGACGCGGCACCGGCACCCAGTTCTTTTTCTACCGTTGGCTTTTTCGCTTGTTTTGATTCTGTCATATAGATGTTAAATTAAATTTATTAAATTATTTTTCCAATACTCCCTGTTAAATTGTGTCCTTCCGTGACATTCATCACATAATGTTATTAGATTTCCAGGATTACAATTCCTCCATTTTATTTTTAGTTGCACGAGAATGTTTCCTCTCTATGAACCCTGAATGTCCTTTAACAAATGACATAATTAAATAAGGTTGTATTTCTTAAGTTCTTGGTCATCGATGCCAAGATTGTGCGCTACATTCTCTGCGCCAGGAGAAAGCTTACCCTCTGTCGGCATCTTTGTTTGAGGGATTCCACCTTGCGCCGAGATCACACTAGCGCTGAAAGGATTCACTGGCCGGCCACCGGTTGCCAAGATATACGCCTGATCGATTCTCTGCTTTCTCTCATCCTCTGTCGCAACATCTCCCTTAAACGAATTATAGAAAAATAATACCTTGTCTTTCAATTCCTTCTCATCTCCTACCAGATTGCCGATCATGTCCTCAACGACTTTCTTTTTAGCTGACGCGCCAATCTCCTCAATCTTTTTGCTGGTGTCTGCTTTTACTTCTTCTATGCTCTTTTTCAATCCCGCTATCTCGTCTTCTCTATCCTTGATCACCGTGCGTTGGCCGGCGAGATTCTTATCCTTAGCTTTCTCTGTCGCTAGTGCCGATTCCTTTTCAGCGAGTTGAGTATTTAGATCATCGATCTCTGCCTGACGATCAGCGTTGGCTTCATCGATTGCTTCGGCCCGGACATCAGCTAGCTTTGACTCTACTTCTGCCGGCGTTAATGCTTCGACGGTATTACCGTCCTTGTTTGTGTACTGTCCCATAATAAATTTAATTAAATTGTCTTAATTAAGGTTTCGACTTTTACTGCGCCTTTGTTAACAACAGAGCGCGAAACTGCGAGAGTCGACCATTAAACATTGGCCTAGCTAAAATAAACTATCCAATATCCCCTATTAAAATTTGTTTTTTGGTGGCAACTGTCACAAAGAGAAATAAGATTTTTGGGGTCAAGGTTGTCTTTATTATAATCTATATGATGAACAGACAATTTTTTGTGCCACCCCACTAATTCATTTTGATGTATTCCACAACCAGACATCTGACAAGTATGTTTGTCTCTTTTTCTAATACTTTCTTTTAAATCATCGGTCCAATCGCTTGGATACGGTTCTTCCCATATTCCACCCCGCCAATTTGGATTTTTATCTCCCCTTTGAGCTTTTCTAAGTTTATTTAAAATTTCTTCTGAAGGATGTCTTCCTATAATTCCATTAGGACCAAAACCGTTTTTATTTCCTTTCATCTTCTCCTTTATTTTTCTCTTAGTTTCTTCTGTGTGATGTTGGCCACTCATTCCTTTGCTTTTAGACATATTATTAAATTTTATTTTTTATATCTCTCCTTTCTCCGGCGGTTCCTCTGCTGGCCTGAACTTAGAATGCGAGATATTTATTTGATCACTAAACCAATTCTGTATCAGAATCAATCCGTTGATTATTCCCCGATTGAACATCAGCTGATCTTGATTCTGCGCCTTCGTTCCTATCTCTATGAGTTGCGCCCAGATAAAAAGCTTTAATACTTTTTCAAAATGCGACCGATAGAATGACTCCGATGATCCCGCTCTCTCGAAGAGTTCCGCCTCATCTAACTTCTCCTTTTCTAATTCATAGATATCGTCCATATCGATTGACGCGAGCTCATGCCGCAATAGCGTGATTATCTTTTCACTGTCCAATTGTTCGCTCATATAAAAATTATTTTAATATTAAAATTATTGTTGGCCATTGGCGCCTGGCTGTTGAATGCTTACTCTTGGCCTTTTTATCATTGGCGCTGATCCACCTCCATTTTGCTGTTCTGGCGCTACTGGCGCGCCTCCTGGCGCCACTACTTGCCCTCCTGGCTCCATACCTGGTATCACTGGCGCTATCGTTTGCTTCTCGAACAGCTTGGTTGGGTCCTCTTCCCACACCTCGGCAAATCTCTCTTCGATGTGCGAAGGATTGAATACTAGTCCAAGATTCTTGCCTTGAGTTATCATTGTCTCAAACATCAGTTTTGACATCTCGCTTGATTTCTTCTCTCTGGCCACGACGTTGACTGTCCAAGTTAACTTCGCCTCTTCTAATTCCCTTGGGTTCAATGCGATGATTCTAAATGGCACGCCATATTGCTCTTGCATCTGATCTTCCCTGTTCATCAATTCTTCCGATGTCATCTTCTCTTCGGTTGGCATAACCATCCGAATGCCTGGCCCTTCGCCATCAATATTCCTTTGCCTGCTTACTATTCGATATCTATTTCTTAACGCCTGCCTTGCCTTGTCTAGAACATTATCGATTGGATTGAACCAGTTCTTGAGCAGAGTCATCAATCTTAAAATTGCTAATTTCTTTTCCAATAAACTGGCCGTAAATATTGTTAACCCTAACATCATCTTAGCCTGTCGTTGAATCTCTACGATCTGAGTCGCAGTGACTTGGCCTGATTCTGGAGATCCGGTGAACGTCTGCGAAGTCGTGTCGCGGTCAATGCCATTGGTCATCAGTTTAATCATACTAAATTCTCCATTGGTCACGCCCTGCACTTCGTATGGAGATATCGGCACCAACGTTCCCGGCTGAATGCCCATCGTGATTGTGTTCGGCCGTAATACGTTTGGCGATATAACCCTGCCACTAGTATTAACATATGGCGGCAAATAAGATTTTTTATCTTTAAGCAATGCCAGTTTTGTCATCTCGTCCAGCATCTGCACTGGATTTTTATTTTCAAATAAAAATGATTTGCCATACGAAAAGTCTGCTCTGATTGGTTTATAGTTTTGTTGCGCGATATTATATTCTCTGTGGCCCCATGGAAAAGGAAATCCAAGAGGCAACATCGGAACGCTGTTGATAATTATTTGATACTCGCTGTCCGGCTTGCTCTGATATTTTATAACTTCTAAATCTTTATTCTCGCTCATCGCCTCTAGCAATCTCCAATCTCCTCTGACCATTGTTCCCATCGCTTGTCCGCCGGTGAATGAAACTGTCGCGTTGGGATTAACATGCTTGAACATTTCAAATCCTCCGTAGATTGCCTTTGCCTTCTGAAATGAAAGATATTGCACTGTGAAAATGTATGGCTGTTCGCTGATTAAATATTTCGTCAGATCTCCCAGATAAACAGAAAGACCACTCAGAATATTTCTGGTTGGTCTGCCTTGTTGCCTTACTATTTTATTTTTTATTTTTACTCCGCGAAATTGTCCGTGATAATTTCCCACGACTTCTCTCTCTATCACTAATCTATCATCCCATAATTCTTCCACGAACACGAAGCCCTGTTTTAACATTTCATATTGCCTTAGCATTTTCTTTTCTTCGTCTTCGTCCAGCTCTTCTGTTTTGTCAATCACATCTTCCATCGCGTTTCCTAATTTCGTAATTGCTATTTCGTCTTCATTGTATGCGACGATGTCAGCTGACAAATTTAATCCTAGCAATGAAGATAGAAATCCGAATAATTTTGTTCGAAGCGTTCCCGATTTATATTGAATATCATTTTTATCTTTCTTCGGTTTCAATTCAACGTTCGCCATCGCCTCATTCGATTGATGATATTCGGTAAACGTCATGTAGTCAAACTCTTTGTGATTTTGCTCTCTGATCGTCGCAGAATTTTCTAATTTCTTTTGAAGTTTGTTCAGATATTTTTGCTCTTCCTCTGAATAAGTTGGCGGCACAATAACAAGATTCTCTTGATCTTCGACGAGAACACTATTTGTTGGCGCTGTTAATGTTACTCCATTCATCTCCGGCGCTGTTAATGTTACTCCCCCTTGATTTGCCATATAATTTATAATGTAACATATAATGACATTCTCGGCATAGAGTAATGCCATTATCTAAATTAAATCTTAGTTTAGAATATTTTGTCCAAGACTTTATATGATGTGCTTGTAAATAAATCGGCTCTCCCTTTTTATCTTTCTTAATGAAACCAGATTATTACCCTTTTGAAATCCTTTTAATCCTTTTGGCATATATTTTATAAATAAATAAAAGGGCCGTCTTTATTTTTCATAAAAATTTCCCTTTTCTATTTAATTTAATTGTAGTCTTATTTTTTAATATCGCAAGCGTCCTCTCATAAAGTTATCCCCTGTTTACCAACAACCATTTTGTCGATGCGGTGAATATGGTTTCGCCTCTATTCCGGGAACGGATTGTGCGGGTCAAAACTCTTGTCCTCTCTCATCCTTTCCATCTCTTCTTCTTCTGGGTCCATCGGCACCATGTCAATCGTAGCGAACGTATTGGCCAGCGCATCAGCCACGTCCGGCGATTGTATTCCATCCTTCAGCATATCCTCTTTACTCATTATCTGCATCTTGCCTCGCTTGCCCTCTAATTGCACCCGATACCTTATTTTAGATAATTCATACCAGTCGTCATCTCTCTCTAGCTTTCCCCCGGCCAAGACCCATTCTCTCAATCTCCAATAATTCTCCGCTCTCTTATTTACGAACCTACTCTCATCGATTGCCTTCTCTGCGTTGTTGACTCCTATCACCCATCCAGGTTTCATTCTGTTTAGCAAATCATAATGGCCCTTGCCTACTCCTATTTTATCAATGGCCGCCTCCTGCGGATTATCACTTTCTTTTATGTTCAGCACCACCTCGACCAAGTTCATTGTGTCCGGATCCCCGCTCTTGTGCAACTTGCGCGCGAAGTTTGAATATCTTTGAATCACTACGCTGAAGTTCTTGCCACCGCCGGCCACATCCACTCCTAATTTATTTACTCCGAACCCTCTGGCCGTATCAATCATCGCCCGCTCGACTTCATCTCTTGTCAATAATTGTATCCATCCTTTGTTCTCCATAATTCCTTGCTTTGGAAATTTGCACTCATAGAGCACATCGAAGAATGGCTGTTTGCGCATCTCGTCTACATACGCCGGCAAGAGTCTTCCTTCTTTTATTGCCTGATGATAGTCGATTATTACTTTATGATAATTATCGTCATCGTGAGATTTTCTAAAGTGATCGCTCTCCCAGGGATTGCCAACCTTAACCAAAAAATTCTCTGGTTGATCGCCCAACATTCTCATCACCAGCGCGTGATCATTCTCGTTGATCAGAGCGCTCTCGTCCTCTACTACATTCGGCGCGCCCAATCCCATTGCTCCGGCGGCCGTAGTAATAAACAATTCACCCAACAGTCCGTACCCTAAATTAAAATTTATTTTATCCTTATTTCTAAATCTCTTAATTCTCTCTTCATCTTCTCCTTTGGCGAAGATAAATTTTGCTCGCATATACTCACTGTCAAAAATATGTTTAATACAATCGCCAATGATGATTCCCGCCTTTTCTTTTTCTCCGGCCGCTATCGCCCACTTCTCTGCATAGGTTGAAATGCGCGTCAGCACCGCCATTGAAATCGTTTCTGATTTTCCGTAGCGGGTCGGCGTTTCAATATGAACGCGCGGATGCTTTTTCTTGGCGATTGCGTCGAATATCTCTACTTGGCCATCTGTCAAAATAAATGGCTGACCCTTGTCATTTTTGAAGAATCTCTTGACCCACTCCCGACTATTTGTTTTATCATCAAAGTCTACCATAACCCTCAAAAGGCCTATCTTGGCCCATTATTGCCTATTAACGTCGCGTCACGATCGCGCTACGCTTGTTTATTTCTTATAGTCGCCCTATCACCCGACTATCTTCTAGCTTTCAAGCCACGTCTTCACTGAGTTCGTTAAATCCTCTAACGCCTGCGAATGAACATTCATCTGTTGACTCTCCTGCCACTGCTCGACGAACTGCAACCAAAGCTTTACCTCCGCCGCATTTCCTTGTTTCATTATCTGCCGGTAAATTGAGATCATCACGTTCGGCGTTAGCTTCTTAAGCCAGAACCCGATGCTATCTTTTATTAAATTATCCTCTTCTATTTTTTTATTCCAGTCGCTTAATGTTTCTTGAGCCACTTTATATTTCGTCGCAAATTCGGTCTGATTTTTGAGTGTCAATAATTCCACCGTGATTGGGTCGTCGATTCCCAGCGCATTCATTTCGCTTATTGACTTTCCTTTTAGAATTCCAGGCAAGGATCGCCACATCACATAAGTTTGGAAATCTTGCATCTTACGGACAGGACGCTTTTTTATTGGTTTAGTTTGGTGCTTAGTTTTTTCTACTCTTGGCATATTTTTCTCTTAATTTTTTAATTAAATCTTTTAATAAACGAGAATAGAATTCTGCTTGAGCCATTTTATACCCAAGCATAAATTGTTCCGACGATGCTACCGCCATCGTATCATTTATATATTCTATTTGTTTTTTCACCTCATCCAAAGTCTCTTTGGCTGTCGCTATCTTTGACCTCTTCATTATCTGACGACTTTCCTCTCTGACCCTACCACCAAAAAAATTAAGTTGACAAAGAAGATAATCAAAATCACTCTTACTAACCTCAGCACCTTTCCTCATAAACCAACCAATAATATCGTTTGCTATTTTTTTATCCCACCTCTCGTCTGCCTTGTGTTCTCTATTAAAAATCTTCTTTATCGTCATATGGTTCAAATTTAAAATAAATTATTCTAGATATTAACTTTATTATCCAACACATCCATCTTGGATGATACTCCCCATAAACTTCATCAAATTGTTGCTCTGTTAATTTCATACTATTTTATCTCTTTTATCTTCTTAAACATCCACACTGCCGAGACGTTGGCCCAGTTGTTATCTGTCCTCAAGAACACTCTCTCTAGCATAACATATTTTGAGGTTGGGCGCCACGTGCAGTTATAGATTATCCTGCCGCCAGTCTTGCAGACCCTCATCGCCTCGAAGAATGGCGCCTGTCGCTTGAAAAAACTTAACTTCCAGGGCGGGTCGCTGATCACCGTGTCAAATGTTTCGTTCGTGAATGGCAAGTGATTCATATCTGCTTTGACTACTTCCTCGCTCTGTGGCTCTAAATCTATTTTAACGTCTCCTAATTCTGACAATCCGTTGCAGATATTTATTGAGTAGCCGGCCACGTATGGCCTGATCAGATCCACTACTTGAATTGGCCACACCCAGCTCTCTTCCAATTGGCAATTCCTGTTTATCTTACCGCCGGCCAGTTGACCGCCCTTCTTAACCTTTTTTCTCCTTAGGCTTTTGATCATAAAATAAATTATCTATTACTTTTAATTCCAATACTTTAGCAATTAGTTCTTTTAATCTTTGCTTTGCTTGCCACTCGAACCACTCGACAAAACCATCAACATATGTTTTATTGGTTTTGTTCATATGGTCCATTATAGCAAATTTATCTATTACTGTCAAAAAACGCTTTAGCAAATCCGGCCGGCGTGATTGCCCTTATGTCTGATCTATTTAACTTCATTTCTTTCGCCCATTTAGGTTTTACCGGCGAATACCAATCCTTGTGCGATGTCCTTGTGGAGGGCAAATCTTCCGGACGTCTGTTAATGCTTTTCTTAGGTTGATTAAAATAACCCCATATCGCATATCTTTTTGTTCTTCCTATGCCAATTTCTCCCATCTCCCAACCCTGAAAATAGAAAGCAGGTTTTCCTAAGAAATTATATAAATAACCAAGTGGATTTTCTAATGCCCAGAATTTCAATGGCGCACCATTTTTCTGAATATTCCAAATTATTTCTAAACAAGATTTTACCACTTCAAATCCCTCAGTAAAATTCCTTTTCTCCTTTGGGTGTCGCCAATCTGCTCGACTGAATATCGTGCAAGGCGGCGCGGCAAGAATTCCATAAACGTTCTTAGGTAGAAAACGTAGATCTAAATATCTAACGTCATACTCCGGCCACGTAATCAATCTCACGTCATATCCCGCATCTTTGTATGGCTTGGACCAGGCGCCGGTGCCACCGCACAGATCTAGTATAATTTTTTTGTTCATAAATTTTTATTTATCACCGATCTTGCCGACATTCTTTTGACAATTATGAAGGACATAGCCCTTAATCCACTCACCGCATTTTGGACAATAATCAATTTCGATTGTTTTCAACTTAAATATTCTACGTCCAACATTCTCCGCGCGATGACTTGCCATTAAATCTGCGCCTCCTTTACCAATTGAGTGATTATACATAAAATTATTTATTTGCTGGCGTGAATAGTGGCGTTAAATTATTCAATGCCCAACACTCCTTAAATTCTTTATCTTTTGGAGTAATATAGTGAAACAAATTTTTCGGTCTAATATGGTCTATATGCCAATAACTTCCGTAATTTTTCCAAGTCATCTTATCGTCAAATCGTTCTTCTAAGTGAATCATCAAATCTTCAATTCCGTATCCAACCAATTCCCTCCAACTTCTCCTAGATTTACCCTCTTTTAAAGAAAACCCTATCAAACGAGACACATTGCTGTCAATTCTAAACTTTGGATTTTCTTTTTTTCTTTTCCGATTATATTCATTGATATGATTTCTATGATTTTTATTGTATTCTTTTCCACCCGATGATTCTTTGGATTGCGCGGATTAGGCTTAATCTCTTCAATTTTTAATGTTTTTGTTATCATTTTATTGTTTTTTATTATTTTAAAAATTCTTCCAATTGTTCTTTATTGTTATTCTTTTGTCCATATATTTTATGAAATTCTTGATGTATTGCTCTCATCAATGTTATCCCGTTATTTATATTCCAAAGTTCCTCACATACCAACGCCTGTTCCAATGTCTTAATTTGATATTCTTCAATTATTTTACTCAATGATTTAATATGATGAGACTCAATTTCACCAATTTTTTGACCAGACTTTTGACAAGTATAATTATATTTTTCAAATACATCAGACCGCCACTGACGATATTTAAAACAATCCCTTATTCTATTAACTAATAATTTAAGTCCCCCTTTACCGTCAGAATTTTTTAATATCCGAAGAGATTCACTTATCTTCTTTCTAGTTTCCATTGGAAGATGTTTTCCCCTCATTGATTCAGATATTTTTCTTCTAGTAGTTTCTGAAAAATGTTTACCGAACATTGGATTTTTATCACCAATCATTAAACCAGTAAGAGATTCACTCAAATGTTTTTTATGTTCTTCTGACAATTTTCTACCCGCTTTGCGTAGATAAACGCCACTTCTTCCCTTTTTTCCTGCCATAATATTATAAATTATTTAGATTGGAGTGTCTGACGACGTTATGATGAGCGGGATTTTCAGCGCCCACTCCGGCCATCGCCAGACGCCCGTCCAATCAGCGGGTGGAAAATGCCGGAGTTATTTAGAACTACTTGCTGGATAGATGAGGGCGTTATGAAAAACCCTTGTCCAAGGCCACCCCGGACACCCCCATCACCGTCCAGCTCGGTGTAATCGTTTCCCGGAGTGTTACTAAAACTTATTTTAAATATAAATCAATACATTTTTTTGCCGACTCAAATCCACGACAACAAACTGAATAATATCCTCTCTTATCTAATTCAACGAGCCAATCGTCTTGTTCGTACGAAAGCACTCCATTCTTATCTACTTTTAGCTCAATAAATAATCCGTGATATTTTCCTCTTGGCTCGAAAATAGCCAAATCAGGAAACCCCTTTTTGTGACCAGACGCCTTCATTCTTTTCCCGCGCATTATCGCCTGTATCCCTTCGCCATACCTTTGACCACCACAATCGGCATTAAACAAAACATCAGGGTATTGATAAGATAAATAATTAACCACCGCTACTTGAATTTGGTATTCTTCATTTTTCATAGACATTTTCTAATTATAATTATTTTTTAAATATTTTTTCCTCAATTAGTTTGATTTCGTTAGCATCAAATTTCTCCCGATTTTCTTCTAGCATTTTCTTGTCCTTAGTTATTATAATCTTCTTCATCACCTCATTCTTCTCCTGTTTCCTGTCATCCGAGTCTATCTCTTCCACAGTCATCCCAGTCGCCTCGCAGATGAATTCTTTTAATGGCCGTTGCACAAATATTTCAACCGCCCAGAATTGACTTGCCTTGCCACTATACTCCGGCTTCTCTTTGTTAATGACTCCCATTGCTATCTTCATCGCCTCTTCAAAATCATAGGCCAATCCCTGCCACAACAGTGCGCCCGCCTCGGTCTTACTTTTTAGACTCAATGCGAAGATTTTAGGATATACTTCCTTCTTTTTTAGTTTGTTAAATATTTTAAATATTTCCATATTTATTTTAGTTAAGAACCAAAGGTGGAGTACCCAGAGTGTTCTTCATATGCGAAACACTGTATTTAGAACTTGGCTTCCTGCCTCCGCACGTAACCGTTCTCTTTCTTGACCTTGTTTGTTTTACTGCATTAGAAACTCCGAATAAATTTTCTTTTCTGCAATCTAACGTATTTTTATTTTTGAAAGTGACGCAATCAACCGCCTCCAGGCTTATCAAAAATTGATGCATATATATTTGAGTGCCACGTTTAGTCATCCTATTCATTGCCTTGATAACCGCGAACCAATCACTATATTTTCTTATAGCGTGCCATCTGAATTTTGAAAGATATTTATAATCTTCATCATCTAGAATGGCGTATTTATTGTTATTCAATTTTATCTTTTTCATAATCTATTCTCTTTGCCTTTTAACCCAGTGCTTATCGCCGAACATTGCCGTCTGATCCAGTCGCGCGTCTTCCCGTTCCGGCCCCATCGGCTCTGTTTCGAAAGTCTGCTCGAACTTCTCCGGAGGGATAGAACTCTTCGGCGCATCCACTTTGTTGCCAGCCACCTCTCTTATTATATCACGTATACTGACCATTTCAACCGAGCTGTCAATCACCTGCCCATGGTACGTCTTCATCTTGCGTGGCACGCGCGCCCGGCCCATGAAGAATTCCTTGCCCAGATCTGTTATCATCCAATATCCGGCATCCTGCGATCCATGGCCCATCTTCTTAACTATACTAAAATATTGAAGTTTTTGAAAATTATTATATTCGTTGATGTTTAGACCGAGATCATATGCCGGATGGACTTGATTCTTTTTAGTCTCTCTTATTTTTTGAGCGAACTTCTGGAATGCCTCGACTAGGCCCGGCGTTAAATTGTGCCAGTATGCCCGAATAGAACTACCACAAACCTCACAATGAGAACTTTTCATAAAATATTTTACTACTTATTAGCACTCTCGCTTGACGATACTTGAAACAATTTCTTACTTGAAAATATAATAAAGTAATTCCTCCTTGCCAATTCCAGTGCTTTTCTCCTTTGTGAGAATATCTCATTTTTTCTTTAGTTAAATCAGAACATTTTAATCCCTTATGACCTTCTGATAAATTCTCCTTCCATTTCTTTGACCTTGGTGGTCTTTCCTTACCAATCAATTTTTCTCTTATCTGCTGTTTAGTTTTTTCAGAACGTGGTCTATGTTGATAAATTCCTATTGGCATAATTATTTTTTAACTAACACTGCCTCTAATTTTTTAATAGAAAGAGAGAATCGACCATTCTCATAACTTATCAATTCAAATTTTAATCGCAGATCAGTCGAACAATGCTCGCACTTCATCTCTTTGCATGTTTGCGCGCCCACCGTCTTGTCGCAGACTGGGCAGACTAAGTTTCCCATAGTTATTTGCTCTTTAATTTAAAAGTAGCTTCAACCTGGCACCCCTGCCAACTCACCAGTCTTGTCACCGCCTCACTTTGTGGTATTCCCTCTTTACCGTCACCGCCGATCTCCATCTCAAGTGAATAATGTTTATCTGACTTGAAATATTTTAGAATTGGCCCATCGACGTTAATCACAATCTCCTGATCTGCTTGGCCGGTGACCATTAGGATTGCCTTGCGAATATGCTTACAAAAGTCTACTGTGGCCGGACAAGTGCAAGACCATTGCCATTCGCCAACATCATCGCTATCTACGTCATCGTAACTAGCTGTCACTATCCATTCCACGCCCGGCTGACTCTCGCTTTTGATTTTAAATGTTTTTTGCATCATATTATACCTCTTTAAAAATTTTATAATTATTATCTTTAACTATTTTGATTGCTTGTTCGAGAGTCAAGTCTTCGATAGGTTCAAGTTTTCGAGAACTCAAGAACTTCCGGGCCACGGACAGACCGACGAAGTCGTGGCGATCGTCATCCCAGTAGTTGTAGACGTAGAGACCATGCGCATCGAAGGAGCCGAGACAAACGCGACTGCCGTCCGAGGCGCGGAGATTTGTTCTAACCCACCAGTCTTCTAACAATCTTTCACCTGTTTTTTTATAGTGTTCTAAAATAAACTCAACTATAACCGCAGGATGTGCCACATCAAATCCTTTCCCAATCTTTTTAACCTGTTCATCGTAAGTCAAATCAACAAGTTTCTTGTCTAAAACAATTTCATATTCTCCTGGCTCTGCTTTTTCTTTAACAAAGGGTTTGTTTAACCACCAATCATTATTATAAAATCCAGATGAGCCAGTGCCATATTGCTCTCTTAGTTCGAGCAAAGATTTGCCTGAATAAGAATGAATCAGTTTAGTCATAAAATTATTTAATAAGTAAGTTAGGATTCTCATAGATATTGAAAGTCTTCCATTTGCGACTATTACAATTTCTACAAAGTGGTTGTATATTTTTGATAAAATCTGTTCCACCCAAAGAAAGAGGCTTAATATGGTCTTTAGTTAGTTTCTTATTCTCACCACATTTAGCACATTTATAATTAAATTTTTTACATAACTTCTGCCAATCTTCAAGAGTATGAGAGCCTTTAGCATATTTTTCTCTGGCATATCTTCTCGCTTTAAGGTGGGCAATTCTTTCTGGGTGTAATTTGGCATATCTTTTATAATAAACTTGCTTATTTTCTCCTATTTTTCTTATGCCCCTATAGGCAAATTGCTCTTGAAATGGAAGTTTTGTTTTTCGAAATTCTGAATAACATTTTTGATTACAAAAAACTCTCTTATATCGTTTAATAATTGATGGCTTTTTAATAACTTTCTTATTACAATTTGAACATTTTGTTAGCATATAGTTATGATAGCACCTTATTGATTTTTAAGCAAGTGGCTATCTTGGTAGATATTGCCGATGACTTCACTGATTCTACGTAAACTTGAATCTTTATCATAAACCCAATTCTTAGTTCCTACTCTTTTTATGCCAAAACCAACCATTTCAAATCTTCCGTTCAAATACCATTCAATTATTCCTACACCAGCAAGTCCTTTTAACCTTACAATATCCCCTTCGTAAACATCCTTACCATTTTTATCGGTTAAGCCAGTGAATTGCATCATGACGTAATTTGTTTTATCTTCTACTACCTTTTTTAATTCCCTAAAAATCATCTCTACATTCTCTCTCTTGCTATAAAAATCTAACTTAAGCATTTTTTCTATTTTTTTATCCCATGCCCTAAAACTTATTTCTCTTGTCATAAATTCTCTTATTAGCGGGGTGAGGGGTGGGACTCGAACCCACTTCTTCGCCTGTCGGCGACGTCTGAACCCCTCGACTTTCCCTCACCCCCGATTTGTTAAGTTTCCCATCAATGTGCCCGAGTTTACGCGCGGACATATGTGGCGCTTTCGCGACCACAACTCTATTCTCAGGCACATTGTCGAAAGCTTACTTATTCCCTTAGTACGGAATATCTTCAGGATTGATCTTGCTCTGACCCTCTTCATCCGGAGGCGGAGGAACATCTTCACTGCTCGCAGGTGTCTTTAATTTTCCCTCCACATCATCAATCAACACAGTGAAGTCTTTGAATTGTTTTCCTTTTCTTTTCGGACTATCCTTCATTCCCTCGAAGATAATTTTGATCTTCGAATTAGTCTCGATCGCAGACATCTTGGGAGTCAGAACAGTCGAACCCCAGACACCAACATTCTCTTCTCCGGTATCAAGAGTATAAAGATTACTGCTATTCTCGCCGACGTTAATCTTCACACCTACCAGAACTCCGGATATCTCCTTGGTATAGATATGCTTAAGACCTTTAGGGTCTTTTTCCTTGTGGTTGCCAATGGGATCCCATGTTTTATCATTTTGAGGTGATACTTCTTTCCATGCACACATAAAATTATTTCTTACCTTTCTTAACCTTGATTACTTTGATAGTTTTTTCGCTGGTTTCACAGCGTCGACTTTTAGATTTTTTCTTAACCATGCTAAGTTCTGGTCTGCTAATTGAAATTGTAACTTGAACTGCTCTGGGAATGGCGCATTGACTATTTTGCTCGCCATCACCTCTGCCGCGTCATTCAGCGCCACACAGGCCAAGATTGAATTCGACTTCTCATCATGCATCACTTTGATCCGGTTAATTTCTTCCGCATCCCAGATCAACTTCTTCCCCAATAGTTTTTTCTCATTGTTTTTGAGATTTACTTTTGGCATTTTAATCGTCTTCATAAAATTTTTCTTTATTAGATTAGAACTCTTTGTGACAAATATCCCAGTACCCACATCCTGTTTCCGTACACATAAAATTGTGCGGATTTGGGTAGAAATTCTCATCTGATATGGCCTTAGCCACCGATGAGACTGTCCGGAGAAACCTGTCAATCTCTTTCTTCGTGACCTTTTTGTCAATCGCCATTATCTTCGGTTCCTTGGTCTTGATCAGATAATGTATCCTTGATTTCGCCTCCTGCTCTTTATTCTCTGCCCGATAGAGCATCGAGTAGCCAATCAGTTGCAGGTTGTGGTCGGCCGAGATGTCTGAAGGTGTCCGGGCGGTTGTCTTGTGGTCCGTGATCACGAACTTCGTGTCTACCAGATCCAGGAAACCCATGAACGTTTTCCCAAGGCCCTCTAACTGAATCTCATATTTCTGCTCGACCATGAGCGGTTGGATTGTCGGCGCGACTTCGATCTGATACTTCTCTAGCAATCTTAGGCCCTGATCCTTGAATACTTCCTTTTTCTCTTTTTCCTCCTTCCACTCCACGTCCAATCCTCTCTTATTGAATTCTTCATCATAGCATTCCATCACATCTGCCGGCTTCAAGTCTTTGCCTGATTTGATTTTCTGCTTGTAGTTATATTCCAGCGCCTTGTGGACCGAACTGCCAAGCATCATTGCCGCCTTTGGTGGATTCTTTATCTCCCGAATATAGCTGAAGTAATACTGCAGAGGACACCGGAGATAAGTGTTGATTTGACTCACTGATAAATGTTTGCTCATAGACATTGTGCTTTATATGCATCATTTTCTGCTTGCGTGGCGAATGCCTCATCCTCTTCTATCTCTCTCTGCGTCCGGCCCAAGAACTTCTGCTGATTCTTCCGGCTTAGTTCATGAGCAATCTCTTGAATTGTTTGTTCTTGTTTCATAAATGATTTTCTATTGTTGATTAAATCGACCTTTCTATAAATACTTTTTTAATTTATTTTTTATAGTTAATTCGCTCAACTCTCCCGCAAAATCGTTCCAATCGTTTCGGCCAGGACCAATAGAAACTCGCAATTTACCCTGGCTAAAGACTACGCGCTGGCCCAGATAAAAGGCCTGGACTCTCCCTTCTTTTAAATCTCCTAATGTCCGATTCTGTTGTTTTAAATTACCACCCACTGTGTTGTCCTTGATACTGTCACTGTACTGTCTTATATTAGAATTTCCCTTTAGGGCAAATCTCCCATCCTTATGGGCAAATCTCCCATCCTTATGGGCAAATCTCTTTTTTGCCTTATTGAGCCTTATAATCAATCCGTATGGCGTTCTTGTGAGCATTAAATATCCTTTGTTTTTTAATTTATTGAGATTTTTAGATATTTTAGGCTCCGTAATGCCTATTTCGTTCGCTATCTCTTTAAGATTTACCGGTTTACCTCCTAGAATATAGCCAATTCCTTCATCATCAACTTTAGTAATTTTATCTAAGCACCACATAAATTCCCACACAGCAGTTCCCATCGCCTTTCTATGCTTTGGGTCTAAGAGATTGTTTGTTACTTCTATGTAAAATCCCTTCATAGATTATTCGTTATAAATCCAGATACTTTTAATAAGCGAGTGATCTAAATAAATTCCCTTAATTCAACTTGGCTTATCGTAATCTTGTGCTATAACGAGGCAGATATAATCCTCTCCACTTTCTTTAATCTCTCCGACATAACTTTCTCTTTTTCCTTTAGATATAAAATTATCTACCAGTACAGATATTTTGTGTCCAATTAACTTGTCAAAAATTTCTTTGTTCATAGTTTATTTCTTAATAAGCAAAATGCTGGCGATAGGATCAAATCTTTTTCCCTTGCGAGAAATCGGTTTGATTGCGCTCACCAGCATTTTGCTTCCTATCAATTTAGAGCGCTTATTAAGTATAAACCATTTTCACTGTTTGTCAAAGAAGTTTTCCCCCTTTGTCTATTGTTGTCCCCACCTTTATGCCCTTATCTTAGAATTTCTACGAGTTTATTCTGCCGGCCCCACTGCATTGCCTCTTCGTAGTTGAATCCCAATATGTCAAAGTAATTGCCATTTCTATATCTTAGCCCCATCCTATCCTCGCATGTCATCACGATCCCATCTATTCTGACTTTCTGCCCGAATGCCAGGTACCCTGGGCATGCCACCGTGCCGAGATAGACTTCCTTGCCGCTGGCCATAATATTTGGCGTATCATCACACTGGCCCGCTACCGGATTATACATTGTCACCTCTGCCTCGATTATCTGCGGTATTTCCGGCTGCACATAAAAATAACTTTGTGGTGCACTGACTGGTGTGGCGTTAGATAAATGAGGTAGTCTTTTTAAAACCATCCCTTTACACACCAGCCAGATGCAGACCACTAATAGGATTATTATCAGCAACCAACTGAAGACGTTTGGCATTCTCCTTGGCTGATATTTTTGGATGCTGTCGACAAATATTTTTTTCATAGATTATTTAATCACAAGTATGATCTCTACGTAAAAATCTCTCGCTAGTTTTTCTAAGCTCTTCTCTAAGCGTCTTTTTGTCTAACCAGCTTTCTAATTCGGACCAACTAGGTATTTTCTTTAATTGTGTTTTTCTGTCTTGTTCCCAATAGGGGACAATCTCGCGCCTCATAAAATTATTTTAATCTGCTGTGAATTATCTGGCACACCCTGCCATCCGAAATATTAAAAAGACGGGCGACTTCTTTCATCGTAAATCCCCGCTTGTGTGCACTAATTATTCTCTCATTGCGATTTTTTATTATTTTGATTCTCCTTTGATTCTTCCCATTCTCTCCGTTGACATTTCGTTTAATAAACTGACAGTTCATACAAAGAGTCTGATGACCTTTTGGATAATTATTTTTTTTAAGCCACGGATAAGTTGATTTCGTTCTATTCTCTCTCCTAAACTTAGCCCCATCACCGTTGATGTGATCTATACTCAATGCCCTTATATCATTAAAACCACATTGAACACATTTTAGTACGCCATTCCCATAATGTGTCAACACTTCTTTTTTTAAGAGTAAAGATTTATTTTTTCTATATTCTTGGTTCATATTTTTTTCCTAACTATTGTCCGCACACTTTCGTGCGAGATATTAAAAAGGGCAGCGATTGCGCGCAACGCCAACCCCTGCTTGTAAAGGATTTTAATTTTTTTATTTCGGCCTTCTAAACTTTTTATTTTGTATTTTGAATATGTCATAAAGTTTCTTATATTTTTATTCTACTACTATGTCAAACTTTGTCAAGTGATTTTAATAAGTTATCCCCCGATATAACCCTTGTGATTATTATCTTATAGCCCGATAGCAAAAAAACTGATAATTTTTCATTATTTTTCGTTTTTACGAATTAACTTAATTATCACTTATAATAAAAAAGTGGCCGCTGTCTTACGACAGAAGAGGCAGGAAATAAAGATTAAAAAACCTGCTCTATTTAACGACCACTTTTCTTCTTCCTATTGTTGCTGTCCTTTTCCGTAGCCCTGAGACGGATTCAATTTGAAGTAAGAAATCAATACCACAAGTACTCCATCAATAATCAAGGCCCATGGCGCCGGCACCAATTGCTTAATGGCGTTGAATCCATTAAAAAGAAATGCTACGACCGCCATCCAGAAGGTCCGGGATTTTAAAAGCTTTAGCATAAGGATTAAATTAACTAGTTAATAAACACTGATCGGCTTTATGATTTTATATTTTTTCAACTCTTCTTCCGTGATCATCGAGTACGCCCACCCATCCGTTTGCTTTCTGTTTGACAGCTCCCAATAAGTTCCTGAGTTCTTAATCGGCGCCAACACCGGCAGATCTCCGTCAACCTTCAGATAGATCGTCGAACTGGTCTTTGTCTTTACAAAGTTCGCGATTATCCGGGCCAAGCTGAATTTCATCGCATAGCTGATCCCGGACCAATCATAGTCGTAGACATTGGTGCCAAAATTCTGGTAGTGATCAAACATCTTGGCCTTGCCAGTGTCCTTGTTCTCGCCAAAACATGTGATCGCGTGACTACTATTATAGGCGATGACCTGGATCGGGCTATATCTTAAATTCGCAATCAGATTGTCCTTGGTCACCGGCCAGATAAATTCGCCATTTGGAATATACAATTCAAGGAATTTCTTGCTCTTATCTATCACCGCCTGCGGCACATCTGCATAGTATTGCTTTTTTGTGGTCATGTTCGGTTCTAATGGCCATTCTCTTTCGGCCGTCAATCCATATTTTCTAATAGTGTTCAGAACATTCATCGGCCAGTTTCCATTATTCTTATCAGTGTTTGATAATTTAGCTATAGATCGATCGCTGAAGTTAACCTCTACTCCAAATAATCTTTTGAATAATATCTCGAAGCAATTCAATTGAGAGAAAGTGACACAACCCAATGTATCAATTGACTGCTCTATTAACTGGCTCTCATACACTGGCAGAAAATTATCCCACTGCCCGTCCTCTTGTAAAGCGACCTGCGGGACCGGTGACGCTCCGGCCATAAAGTCCCTAGCCACTTCTGCCGCTGATCGCGGGTCCTTGATTACTCCATGATTCTTGTACATAATGCCTCTTATTTGGCGCTAGGATGCCCTCCCTGAGCGCCTTAACGTATTAGTTGAGTCTTTATGCCTCTTAAATGGCAGGCGGGCGATTGCCAAAATTTTATTCTTAAAATTTATTGTCCATACTTTACCTTGTTGCCATATTTGACTTTACCTTCGCCATATGTGACCCCACCGCCATATTTCACCTTGCCCCCCGTAGACACTCCGCCGTATTTCTTTGTAGTTTCTGCGCCTTTGCCAAACCACCAATAATAAAACTTACCAATTAAGGGAATATCCTGAACTGTCTTTAGTTGATTTATGTCTGCCGATTTATCAAAATCTTTATATAGACTCATCAAATCTTTTGAGATATTGTCTACAAAATTTGTTGGAGGAGTTGCCTGTTCCAGTAATGCAGATCCCGCACCAACCTCGCTTATTCTCCTTACTGCATATCTGCTGGTAAATCCGGCCAACGTTGCGAGCTGATCAATCACCCTATCAGAGAGTTTTGTTTTTCTGTTGGTCAAAATGTCTTTAATCTCATCTGCGGTCCCATTTGTTAGCACCAGAAGGAATGCCAGGTATAATAAATTCTTTATTCCCTTCCACCAATTTCCTCTCTTCATTTCTCTGAATGCTTCTCGCCTAAAGATGTCAAATTGCTTTATAGTATAAGATTTAAGCATATAGAATATTCTTCCATTGCCCGCCTTAAGATATGTTTCCGGCATTTCAGATAAAGCAACAGGATGAAAATCAAGCAATTCGTTAAACGCGAGGAACTTGACGTTCTCCTTTATCTCTCCACTCTTCAAATCAATCAGAACCTGATCCGCCTCTTTGCCAAATATATCGTCTATTTTTTTAAGAAAATCTATATTCGAACTCTTTGCAAGTTTCTGATATTTTTCAACCGCTGAATTTATCAATGCCTCTTTCCCCAATCTATCTATTTTATTCAGTCCGGTTAAAGTGAATACCTTGTCTACCGTTTTTGCTGTCTTGCCAGAATCAGAAAACTCTGAAGCTATTCTGCTTGCCTCAATTCCAAGCGATTCTTTAGTTATTTTGGATTTACCTAAAATCCCTCGAACATCAGCTTTAATCGTTCTCATCCATCCTCCCCTGTAAATTGACCAGGCCTGATCGCCCAGCTGTGTGACTGCATTAAGAAAACTACCCATAACATCGATATACGCCAGATTCTTATAAGTCCCCACGATCCCGTGCGTTCCTTTCGGATTAAATCTGGCGTTGAGGATACTTCTCAATTCTAACTCTTGCCGGGGAGTAATTTTTCCCTTAGCCAATAAATCGACCGTATATGCGCCGATACTGTCTTCTATGTTATTAAATCCTTCCGCTTTGTTTCCTTTACCGAAGAATTTTCTAGCGGCGATCTTGTCGTCTACGCTGTCGACATACCGGACCAATGACGCGGGAGAACTATAATAAAACCTATTTAATGCCGGCGTTACTAAATCTATCACCCTTTCCTTCATCGCGCCCGTTCCTGATAAAGTTATCTGGCCGCCCTGATATCCCCGGATCATCGTATTGATCAAGTTGGCCTTTTCTTCATTGATAAGGTATCTGCCCAACATTGTTTCCTTTCTCTTGATCGCCTCATCGAGAATGCTCCAGTATTCCTGTTTTCCAAAATATTCCAAGAACCCCTCAGTATCTTTTATCATCCTCGGCCAATAATCTTTTTGGTATCCGATATCAAATCCAACCTCGTTGGCCCTTCTATAAATATCATCGAGCATTTTTCTAATATTCTCAAACTCTTTCTCTATCCCGTATTTTTTATTTATTTCGTTTATCTTTGCCGAATCGCCATTCTTCAGCGCTAGATCTAAATCAGCGAAGTCATCCTTTGTCATTTTATTAAATGGCCCTGGCTTAATTTTTTTGAGATACGGACTGATTGCTGTTTTATCTTTTTGAATAGAACTCATCGCGTTATATTCAAATCTTCTCATAGCGTATTTTAATGACGGGTCTATGTTTTCAAGGCGAGTCGATATAGGCGTCAGTATCTTCTCTGCGCCTCTGCCGGTCCCCTTAATAACACTAACCACGTCACGCTTAATGCTTGGCCTTGTCCCTTTATAAATTTGTCGATTCTTTTCGTAATCAACTTCGTTCAGCTCCGGCTTGGGCGATTTTTTGATATTCAATTTTTCTTTTGTTTCAACCGATGGCTGATAACCTCTTTTGAACTTAAACCTCAATCTCTCTTTTAATTTATTTACAAAATCTCCCAATTCTTCAAGGTTCATTTTTGAGATTGGCTTTTTGATTCCGAGTTCATTCTTAATCTCGTTCATCACCGTTTGATTGAATTCTCCAAGTTTTTTAACAAAGGCAATAACGCTTCTCTGTGATCCTTTCGGCTTATTAAGTCCGGCTGTTATATCTCTCTTCAATTTTTCAAGAAAGGCCTGCTCTGCCCTGTATTGTTTTACTGCTATCTTTGCGCCTTTGTTCTGCGCCAATATTCTCTCTTTTATAACTCTTTGCTCTGTGGTGACGATCTCTTCTCCCGGCACATTGCCAACTGCCCTCTTGATTGATGTCTTTACTGAAACATTTTTGGGGATGACTTCTGCTCCCGATATCAGCAGATCCTTCTCTATTTTCTGACGAGCCCTTTCTTCTGCTTCTGGAGTTAACTTGACTTCTTCCTGCGGTCGTGCTAACTTCCCTTTATATGCATATTGATCTAATTTGGTTATTGGTGCTTGGGGTTCTATGGTGCCTGGGGAAGGTTGCCCTTCATATTTGGCCGGACCTATAGTTTTATCTCCATATCCTTCTTTTAGCCATTGCTTCGCGGCTTCGGGAGAATTTCCGACGTTTGCTATTTCTTTTCCCGTAGATTTTTGTTCTAAAATAGTCTTCCATCCCCCTTCATACTTAACTGTTTTCTTAATTAAATCTTCTGGCGGGATATATGAAGTTTCTGGTCTTACTTTAAACACCTGAGTCGCCAATCCACCTTCTGGCGCTCTGGCCGGCATCCCTGCCGGTCTTTTTATTTTCACGATGTCATTATATAAAGCCCTGACTTTATCTTGTTTATTCACCAATGCTTTTATTTTTTCCCATAAATTTTTGAAGAAATCTTTTATACTCTGCCCCCATCCTTTTTGTTTCATGTCTTCTCCCCGGACGTAATCCTGAAAGCCATCTGACAATTTCTCGCGGGCCTGATCCATTGTCTTTAATTCAAATTTTTCCATCACTTCCTTCAGCACTTCCGTCTTCTGTTTCTCCGGCGTGAACAAATCTAAATATGCCTCAACCACTTCGTGGCCGACAGTGACCTTATCTGGTGTTTTCAAGAATGATATCATCTGATCAAAATATTTGCCTAATGCCTGTTCTCCCGATGGCGTTTGAATTTGCTTTACGAATTCTACTCCCACCTCGTCCCGAGTGAAATATTTCCTAACCATCTTGCTGGCCTGTTGCGTGGAGATTGTTTCTGTTGGTTTCTGCGCGGTTCTGAATGCTTGTTCCGTTGTCAATAATTCTTTGTCGTAGACCTCAATAACCTGGCCCGTTCCAGCATTGATAACAGCGAGATCTTCTCCCCTTACCGCATCGTGATAAACAATAATACTTGTATCTTTAAGTTTCGGATATTTTTTAACGAATTCATCATTGTATTCTCTACCCCATTGCTCAATTTTTTCAAGACCAAATGCGCCCTGTTTAACGCCTTCGTCGTATGCTTCCTGTCCGTTTCTTTTAATAAACAATTCTTTTGCTCTAACATCTAACTCTTTTTTGGTTATCTTCTGTATCGTTTTAATCACTCCATTTTTTGCACCAATTGCTTTATTCGCCATGTCCTTGTTCATTATAACAATTTCTTCCATCCCCTTCTCTTTGTTTATTATTTGTACGCCATCATATCCCTTGTCTGTTACCATTCTAGAGATTAGGGTGGGGTCACCATAATTTGTCTTGCTTGAATATAACTCATCTAATGCATTATTGGCATCTATTTTCCAGAGATTAGCGCCGGACAAATTGATATTCATTGGCGTGCCATAAAGTTTGGCTCGCCCTAAGTCATTGGTTATGTATAACCCCTCGCCGAAGACTCCTTTATATCCGCTATTTGATCCTGCCTTACCGACATCGAAACCTTTGGCGATGAGTTCTTCTGGATTAGCGCTTCCGTGATAATATTTTCCGGTTGGCTCTGTCCTAAACACCGGCGCAGCTGGAGTAATTGGCGGTGCTGGAGGTGGGACTTCTCGCTTCGCGGTAATATAAGCACCTAAAGAAGGAATATTAGCAAATGTTCCAAACAAACCTATCGTTCCCAAAGTTATCAGAAAGTTTTTAGTTCCTTCGGGCGTGAAAAAAGGCGGATAATATTTTCTTTCTTCTATTCCAGCGATAAGGGGCTCTACCCACATCTCCTCAAATAATTCGCCTAAAATTCCATTCCAACCTCCTATGTTTTTAAGATGTTTAGTGGCCTCGGCTGTTGTCTTGAATATACCTCTTGCCACTCCGCCCTTGAACCATTTTGTTAATATATTATTCCCCAACCATTTAGTAAATTTAGTGGCAGGAATCTCAACTAATTCACCAGACATTTCTGAGAGAAATTCCAAATAATTTACTCCAAATGATTTGGTAATTGCCTTTCCTAACGGATCTCCAGCTTTATCTATTTGAATTTTTAAAGCTTCCCCTTCTGGCGTTTGAGCAAAAGACATATCGGGAGTAGAATATTTAACCGTTCCCGCCACTAATCCTGGAACATTAAGAGACGCCATTGCGGCAGCCTGAATTGTTCTTGAGGCAACGGCAGGAGCAACTTTTCGCGCCAATAAAGACGGCGTTAATTTTGATACCGCCGCCTTCGTGGCCCTTGCCACGCTTGTCTCCACCCCGCCCGTTAACTTCTTTAATGTGGCATATTCTACTATCCACGCGGGCATTTGTGTTATACCCTTACCAATAAGATAGCCAGGAGTAGATATTTTTTCTTCTAATTCTCGTTTTTTTAGAATTGCGTTTATCTTTTGATGTTCTTCAAAAGACAATTCTTGTCCATTTTCTAATTTCTTGCCGATTTTCAATAAATCAATGTCTTCTTTAATCGCTATATTCCTGACAAATGGCATTATTTCAGCATATTCTATAACAGTTTTTCCTAATTCTATTGGTGATTCAATAATTGCTTTTGCGAAACCGAATGGAGAAAGTTCATACTTTTTTTCTTCCAACGAAGTCGTTAATATATGTGTTATTAACCCTTTGCCTAAATCTTTAAAGAATTTTCCTTCGGTCTCTGGAGTTTTTATAATTTTTTCCCAATTCTTTTGTAAATCTTTATATGCTTTTGCCTTTTCTGGTTCTGCTCTCGCCATATCTTCTAAAAGTGTATATTGAGTTTGAGCAAAGGATTTTATCTGTTTGACTTCTTTTGATACTTCTGGAGTTGGGGGTGGAGCGACTTTGGGCAAATCTGGCGGAATAAGTCCAGGCAAAACTGGAGTAATTAAAAATTTGCCAACTTCTTTAACTTTTTCCCAAATAGATTTTGTCGGAGCAATTTCTGGTGCTGTTATCTTAGGAAGTGATGGCTCTGGAAGAACTATTTTATCTACTGTGTTTTTTATTTGAAATCCAGATATTCCGGTTGGCGTAAAAAATGGCGTAGTCAAAAGATTTACGGCCGTCGCTAACAAATTTGGCTGTTTTTTCTGCTCTTCCTGCGTGTACAT
>Ga0268276_1000862_pt1 | contig 32997 bp, 33 predicted proteins | sample saktaG_4_FD_190145 | JGI IMG/M metagenome (GOLD analysis project Ga0268276, IMG submission 190145) | Saline water microbial communities from Sakinaw Lake, British Columbia, Canada - sak_2010_1_5_45m | ecosystem: Environmental > Aquatic > Non-marine Saline and Alkaline > Saline ...
ATTGAGAGGGCGATGCTGTCACGACCCCTGACCCTGTGGCAGGCTGAACGTAAATGGGTCCGCGAGCTTCTGGCGCTTTTATAAATTTACGGAGGAAATATGGGAAATTGGATCGATTATCTGTCTGCAAACCCGATTATTGCATTGGCCCTTGTGGTGGTCCTCGTTCTGTTTTTGTTTATGGTATTCCGGAAACTGATTAAGTGGGCGTTGATTTCATTTATTATATTAGCGATTGCGATTGGGGTCTCGTATAACGAGGCTCAAAAATCCGAATTAATGAAAAAGACGGAAACGATTCTCAAAAAGAGTGATAAAATATTCAAGAACAGCGAAAAAGATGCCAGTAAGGCTATCGATAAAATAAAAAAAGATATTAAAAAGAAATCCAAATAATTCTGTCGGAATTCCATGCGCTTAGGCATTGGCACCCTCTCTTTTAAACAATATTATTTCATGAGACTTAGGCGGGCTCCAAGTTAGAGTTCTGTAGTTGGTATCGACATAGAACCATCAATCATTATCAACAGGAGGCTGCACTTATGACAAAATATATTCCCGAACCATTCAGGATTAAGGTTATTGAACCGATAAAAAAAACAAACCGGCCAGAACGAGAAACCATTCTAAAAAAGGCGGGATACAACATCTTTAATATTCCATCTGAAAAGGTCTATATCGACCTACTGACTGACAGTGGCACGGGCGCAATGAGCGACAATCAGTGGGCCGGTATTCAGATCGGCGACGAATCCTATGCCCACTGTCGAAACTGGTATCATTTTGAACAAGCGGTACAATCAATTACAGGCCTGAAATATGTTATACCGACGCACCAGGGGCGGGTCGCCGAAAACATTTTATTTTCGACAATTCTGAAGAAGGACATGATCGTTTCCAATAATAACCATTTTGATACAACCCGGGCAAATATTTTAGCAAACGGCGGGATTCCGCTGGATCTGGTAATTGACGATGGAAAAGACCCGGAAAAATATCACCCTTTCAAGGGCAATATGGATATTGGTAAGTTAGAAACGGTTCTCCGGGAAAACGGGCCGGAGAAAATACCGGTGGTGTTTATTACAATTACCAATAATTCGGGTGGAGGACAACCGGTTTCCATGGAAAACATACGTATGGTTCACGATGTATGTGATCGTTTTGGAATACCTCTGTTTTTCGATGCCTGCCGATTTGCTGAAAATGCCTATTTTATCAAACAAAGAGAAACCGGTTATTCTTCGAAAAGTATTCCCGATATTGTCCGTGAAATGTTCAGCTATGTTGATGGCTGTACCATGAGCGCCAAAAAGGACGCCATTGTCAATATTGGCGGGTTTATAGCTTTCAACAATGCCAAGCTGCTGGGTCCGATAAAAGAGAAACTGATTCAAATAGAAGGTTTTCCCAGTTATGGTGGTCTGGCTGGCCGAGATCTTGAGGCAATTGCCCGGGGCCTGATCGAGGTTCAGGACGAAGATTATCTGGCCTATCGTGTCGGACAGGTGAAATACCTGGGAGATTTACTTGAAGAAGGTGGTGTCCCTATATTAAAACCGACGGGCGGTCATGCTGTTTATATTAATGCCCTAAAGTTTTTACCACATATTTCCCAGGATCAATTACCAGGACAGTCACTGGTTGTAAACCTTTATCTTGAATCCGGAATCCGAACCGTCGAGGTTGGCAGCTTTATGTTTGCCCAAAAGCACCCGACAACAGGTGAAATAAAATATCCGAGCCTGGATCTGGTGAGACTCGCCCTTCCAAGAAGAGTGTATACCGGGAGCCACCTGGAATATGTTGCCGAGTCTGTGATCCATCTGTATAAAAATCGTGAAAGCCTGAAAGGCATGCGGATTTTAGACCATCATGACTCGCCACTTCGTCATTTTTTCGCCCAATTGAGTTTTCTTTAATGGTTTAACCGGGTGGTGCTGAAAGAAATTCAGTAGAAATAGAGTTCGAAAATATTTTCTTACAATAACCTTGCTTTTAGGGGCTTATTGTTAATATTTTTATACGCGTTTTGAAAGGATTTATTTCGGGGAGTATGGAACATGCAAGATTCCCGGCTTTATTTTGCCTATGCCGACAACATGAATGAAGACATTGTCAGGGATATTTGTCCCGGAGTGTCTTTTGAGGGCGTAGCTGAGCTACGTGGACATCGTTTAACCTTTAACTCCCAGGGCAAAATCACAATTATCGAAGATGAATCGTCATCTATTTGGGGAGTTGTCTGGTGTTTGTCGGTGCGTGATATTCATTTGTTGGACATAAAGGAAGTTGAAGCTCTGGGCGAATTTGAAAAACTGACAAAAGAGCTTCATTTTATTGATGGACGGATCGCCGAAGCATTTTTATATATTACTGATGTTGGCGGCCGATCTTCCTATAGCCGTAATTTGATAGACTTTATTATTGAGCAGGCATACTATTGGTCCCTGCCGGTGAATTATGTGGAATTTTTAAAGAGTATCCGCGAAGAAAACCAATAAATTACTATTTCATCAACAATACTTTTTTATGAGCGATGAAATTACGGGCGTTCATGCGACAGATGTACATACCGCCGGGGACCGGCGATCCGCTGTTGTCCGTGCCATCCCAGCTGACTTCATATATTCCCGGCTGGTGATAACCACTTGCCAGGGACCTGATCCGCTTGCCAAGAACATCGTAGATCGTGACATCAACCTGTCCCGTCTCTGAGACAGAATAATTAATAGTTGTCAGCTGGTTAAAGGGATTGGGATAATTCTGCTGCAATATAAAACTTTTTGGCAGGTAACCATTACTGTATTTACTATATCCGATGGTGGTGAATATAAATGGATTGGCATTACTGTTGGATCCCCATGTTTGATTACCGTCATTATCAATAGCTACTACTTTCCAGAAATATTTTGTTTCTCGATCGAGAGGAACGGCGGGCCGGTAACTGGTGTACAGGCTGTCGTTGGTTTCAATCAATGCCTCGTGGCTATTTAAAGAGAATGTACTGTCAGTAGAATAATAGAGTGTAAATTGAACCGTTCCAGCCAGGTCTTTATCGGCGCTGACTTGCCACTGAAAACTCATATCGGTTAGTACAGAATCCTCGTAAAAACGGGGTGATATTAATTGAAAATAGCAGGGAGGATTATCGTTGGCATTGACACCAAAGTGTTGAATTTCTGACCAGTCACTCGTCAATCCTTCCAGATCGGTGGCGGCAACCTGATACCCATAATATTCATCCTCTTTAAGATAAATAAGCTGCACGCTAGGTACGCCTTTTTCGCTTTGAGAGTAATAATATTTATTGGGTTTTTTAGTTAAAAAATAGCGCACATTATAAATTAAATCACGTTCGGATTGTCCCGGATCGGGGTCCGTTGTCGGCAGCCAGGTAATCATAGGATCAGATGTCGTCACAATAATTGAATCTTTCGGAATAAATCCACCAGACACGAGTTCCGGCGGCTCCGGGATTTCATTGGTAATAAATGAGTTAATAGAAGACCATACCGATTGTGCGCCATGTGAATCGACTGCCCGGACCCGGTAAAAGTATTTTTTGTTTTCTTCAAGTGGCTCGTTTATCTGATAGCTGTTTTCAGATGGAATGGTTTGATATATAGAACTGTTTTCTTCGGAAAAAAGTCCTTCCGCGGATAATTGAACCTGGTAATAAATACTGAATTGCATATCCGAAAAATCTGGATCGTTGGCAGGGTCCCAATAAAGGGTTGGCTGGCGCGAGTTGATTGTTTCTCCGTCGGAGGGAACAAATCCACTTTCTACGCTTTCTGGTGGATCATTAACCGGATTATAAATAAAACGAGACGAAATCTCAGGCAGAGGACCACCGATATTCAATTTATCCAGCGCGGCGATTCGCCAGTAATACAATTGATTATCCCGAAGTCGCTCATTACCGGGAATAGAGGACAGAGAATATGACAATGTATCCGATTTACATATATCCGACGCATGAACAATCGATTTTATAGGATAATGAATAATTGGTGCGTCAAAGCTACTGCTTTGATCAATTTCCAGAAGATAGCGGACTGAATCTCCTGGGTCGGGGTCAAGTACTGGCATCCATTTGAATATGTGGGATTCGGAAATCTCATCGAGATCGGCCGGCGAGAGAGAGGTTACAGTCCCGGAGGGGGCCTCATTATACTGGTTTACTGTAAATTGATTTATTCTGGACCATGGCGATACGGCATCTTCCAAATCAATGGAACAAACACGCCAATAATAGATTGTGTTTTCAACCAGGGTGGTTTTCAGGCGAATTTGGGTCAAATTATAACGACTGTCCTGAGTAATAAAACGGGTATAGGCGAATGTTGGGTCCCGGCTGATCTGAACCCGGTATTTTAACCGATCTCTGACATCGGTGTCCACAGCAGGATTCCAGGTGAATTGCGGTCGCAACGTTTTAATAATCTCCATATTCGGAGAAAACGCGGACAGTGGTGCAAATGGGGGCGTATTAATATTATCATCATATTGAAAGCTGGCATTGTCCCAGGTGGTGGACACGTATCCGCCCCAATTATCATTGATGGCAATTTGAACATCATAATAATGTCCATCATGAAGCTTGCCAAGATCTGTCCGGCGAAGCTGATATTGGGCCAGGTTATTATATCCGACACTAAAATCTTCAGCCAGTCCGAACCGGGAAGCGCTTACCAGTGAATCGGAAAGATGCTCATTAAAAACAACAGCCTTTGTAATATGGTCGAGAATAATCACAGTAAAAGACAAACGATCGACCTTGTCCGGATCATCTTCAAATTGCCAAAGTATATATTGATTTGGGGCCAAAATTTGCTTGTCCAGCGGAGCCACTATCCTGGGAATTGCCGGAATCTGATTGCCGGTATTCAGAGTAAATATCCCGTTTTGATCACTCTCTTGTGATACTCCCTTTGTATCAACAGCGAAGACGCGCCAGTAATAGGTTTCATGATTTTGCAGATTGCTTGTCGACCAGCTGAAAGATTGATCGAAAATCCGGGCCTGTTTTACATAATAATTGAATCCCGGATCGCTTGAATATTCGACGATGTAATGAACACTGTCAGCTCCGAACTCAGCATCCGGGTCAACCGAGCCTTGCCATGCGAGTATTGGGTTTTTGCTTAGTGTATCGCCATGAACGGGACCGATTAAGCGAAAAGGGCCGGGCGGATCATTTGTGTGGTTGACAAAAATTTTTCGGGATGATTCCCAGTGAGAAAATTCAACTCCATCGCTTGCTTGGGCCCGATAATAATAGGTCGAGTTATCCCTGAGTTTGGTACTCAAAGTGAAGGTGATCTGATTATTGACAATGGTTTGATCGGAAAAAAGAGTGTCGGAAAGGATTTTCTCAGCGAGAGAATCCGCAAGAATCTGGATATGGTAGATTATCTCAGATGCAGAAACCTGCAAGTCCCGGGATGGCATTATCGGTAGTGTAAATTGTTGGTTTACAATAATAAGCGTTTTGTCGGAACCGAAAAATGGAACCGATGGTGGTGTGTTCATTGTAAAATAAATCGATTTTAAATCCTCATGACTTGTGTCATTTGTAAATATTTCAATCGAAAACCCGTAGGTATTTCCACCGATTAATGAGCCGAGGCTACGGTAATGGAAATGATTTCCCAGATAGGGAATTGTGTCGCTGGTCCAGATCAACGAATCTTCGCCGGTTTTTAATTGTCGGATCTGTAAAAGTACGGACATGTCCGCTGTTGAATCCGTGATTTGCCAATGGAACAGAGGCGTGTAGCTGAGACACTGACGGACATCTGTTTCGTCCTCAATTCTGAGATCGTTGATTTGTACGGCTGCAACAAAATAAGGGCGAAAGACAGAAATTACCAATGCACTACATATAAAAATATTCTTGAAACGGAATCGGCTCATCGTGTCAAATTTACAAAAACCGGATTGAAATCCAGCCATTTAATATAAATGTTTTGGAAGATAATTTGCCCGGAAGTGCCGCAATGAAATATACGTACGTTTATTCGCCCATTAAATCGGCAAATAATTTATCGATTTCTTCGTATAAATGCTCTATAGAACCGTTGTTTTCAATGACAATTGACGCCAGTTCCCGTTTTTCTTCTTCGGGCATTTGGAAATCCATCCGGCGTAAAATTTGTTCCCGGGACAAATTTCCACGTTTCATTGCCCGGTTAATCCGCAATTTCATTGTTGAATAAATAAGGACAGTGTGGTCAAAATGGGCATCGATTCCGGATTCAAAAATCAACGGAGCGTCCATCACGAGCAGACTGTCTGTATTGGCAATCTCATCACGAATTATTTCAAATTGTTCAATTACGTGGGGGTGAACGATGTTGTTCAATGCAACCTGACTGTCTTCGCTGCTAAAGGCTAATTTTGCCAACTTGCCGGTATTTACAGTTTCGTTCTGTACTATATCAGCGCCAAATTCTTCAACCAACTGTTCCTGAACCAGACTGTTTTGCAGAATTTGTTTTGCAATAGAATCTGCGTCAAAAATAACGGCGCCCTTTTCTTTCAGGCGCTGACAAGCGGTGCTTTTTCCTGATCCAAGCCCACCTGTAATGCCGATTGTTACCACGGTTTTTAATCCTCCAATTGAGATGTTATAAAGTTATGAACCTCCTGTGGGCTGCCGGAGGAATCAATAGATATCAATATCCCCGCCGCACGATAATAATCGACCAGAGGCTCCGTCTGTTTTTTATACACAGCAATTCGATTTTGAATGGTTTCAACTTTGTCATCGTCGCGCTGATACAATTCGCCGGAGCAGGCGTCACAAATACCGCTGATGACAGATGGTTTTGTGAGTAAATTGTAAACGGCTTTACAATTCCGGCATGTGCGCCGCGATGACAGTCGCTTCAGGATTAGTTTCTCGTTAGCTTCCAGAGACAATACTGCATCGAGAGTATCGTGGTGTTCTACGAACATGGTTTTCAGGGCTTTTGCCTGAACCAAGGTTCGCGGAAAGCCGTCGAGGATATATCCGCCAAGCGGCGTGTCCCCGAATAATTTTTCACGGATTAGCCCCAGCATAATATCGTCCGGAACCAGCTCACCCTTTGACATATAATCATTGGCCTTTTTGCCAAGTTCAGAGCAGCGTTGGATTGCCCCTCTCAATATATCACCGGTGGATATCTGGGGGATATTGTACTCTTTTGTAAGTAATTGTGCCTGAGTGCCTTTTCCAACACCCGGAGGACCCAATAATATCAGTTTCATAAAAACACCTCGTTGAAATTAAAGCAATATACCTGCGATTGAAGCGGTAAGCCAACTGGCAATCGCTCCGCCAAACATGGCCTTTAATGCAATTTTGGAAAGATCGGATCGTCTTCCTGGCGCAAGGGCGCTGATACCACCAATTTGTATTCCGATAGAGGAGAAATTTGCAAATCCACAGAGCGCATACGTGGAAATAACGACGGCTTTTTCATCCATAACATTGTTGTGGATCAATTCCGCCAACGAACCATAGGCGACGAATTCATTAAGAGCCAGTTTAATGCCCAGCAGGTTGCCGACCTCTCCGGCATATTGCCAGGAAACACCCATCAACCAGGCCAGCGGACTTAAAACTGTTGCAAAGAATGTCTTCAAACTGCCAGGAAAGAAACCTGCATACTCGCCTTTTACGGGCGAGAGTGAGCTGGCATTGGTGTATTTGTAAAACGCTCCGCCAAACAACTTCCCGTCAATAAATCTGTCTGCAAAAGCCAGGATTGTATCGATTAATCCGATCAGGGCAATAAAGGCGATCAGCATGGCGCCGACATTTACGGCTAGTTTTAAACCATCAGTAACTCCGGTGCTGGCGGCATCAAGTAAATTACTGGTTTTAATTATATCTTTGGGCAAATCGGCGTCGCCCGATGTTTTTGATAATTGGGTTTCAGGATAAATGATTTTCGCCACCACCAATGCGGCGGGTGCTGACATGACGCTGGCGGCAATCAGATGAGTGGCGCTGACACCCATGGCAATATACCCAGCCAGAACACCGCCGGCAATTGTGGCAAAGCCTCCGACCATAATCGTCAACAACTCAGACATGGTCATTTCATTTAAAAATGGGCGAATCAACAGGGGGGCCTCAGTCTGGCCAACAAAAATATTTGCTGAACAGGACAGGGTTTCGCTACCACTAGTCCCCATGGTCCATTGCATGAAACGAGCCATCCATTTAACAATCAGTTGCATGACGCCAAGATGATATAAAATTGACATAAAAGCTCCGAAAAAGATAATGACCGGAAGGACTTTAAATCCAAACTGATATCCAAACCCCGGCCAGAAATCGGAGCCGGGGAAAAAGTGTTTAGAAACCGCAAGGTTCCCGAACATAAATTCCGATCCGAGATCTGCCAGTGCCAGAAAGGTTTTAACTTTTTGGCTGAGTATTGAAAAGATTATTTGTCCGGTGTAACCGTGGCTGAAGATCCAGACATATCCGGAACTGAGCAACCCGGCAACCAGGTATTTTTGATATCGGGAGATTTTTAAGGCGGCTTTAATGATAATGGTCAGCAGTAATACCCACCAGACTATTGTCAGAATATTTAAATTGTTTAAAAAGTAAAAAATGGCACCCGCCAGAGATATAAACAAAACAACGACTCCAGCGGTTAAATGTGGACTTTCCTTGATGGTACCGGCGTTGATTTCGTCGCTGAAAATGTATAAAACAATCAAGCCGAGAAACAACAGCATCGCGAAGTATGATAAGAGTGGTGCGCCGAGGATTATGGCGGCGAAAAGCATCTGTAATGTCATGCCCCAGATCACTGTTCGAAGATTGATCTTTTTTCGGTTGTTTGACATCAGAAAAGCGATACCGAGCAATGTGATTATTCCAAGTATTCCGATAAAACGCATGCTTTTTTCCTTTAATTAATTCTCAACTAATTACCTCAATCTTCCGGTGCTTCAAAACAACTGCGGCAGCGCGCCTCATACGAATCGGTGGCCCCCAACAGAACACGCTCGTGGGATTTTGTAATCCGCTGGGTATAACTGGCGGGATTACCGCATTTCATGCATATAGCCAGAGTCTTTGTAATATATTCTGCTTCGCAGAGTAACTGGGGAATTGGTTCAAAAGGGACACCGCGGTAATCTTTGTCGAGGCCGGCGACTATCACCCGCCTTCCGGATTCTGCCAGCTGTCGGCAGACCATTACGAGAGAGACGTCGAAGAACTGTGCCTCGTCGATACCCAGAACATGAGCATCTTTGACGTGTTTAAGAATGTCTTCGGCTTTTTCAACGGCAATTGATGGAATTTTCTGCTGGTTGTGTGAAACGATGTGGTCCTCACTGTACCGAATATCGATCATCGGCTTGAAAATAGCGACCTTCTGTTTGGCAATTTGGGCCCGCCGAAGACGACGGATCAGCTCTTCGGTTTTTCCGGAAAACATGCTTCCGCAGACAACTTCTATCCAGCCGGAAGGTTTTCCAGTGATCGCAACGACTTCTTCAATTCCCATTGGGTAACTACGCATGGTGTGGCTAAACATGTAAATTCCTTATCCTATGTTAATGTTTGTGATTCATATATTGAAAGAGTATTTTATTTTGTCAGATGTTTTAAAAGTGACGTTACTTTTGTTTTAAACAGGTCAACTGCAACTGTATTGTGTCCGCCCTCGGGTATGATGATATCGGCATATTGTTTGGTCGGTTCAATAAATTGTTCGTGCATTGGGCGAACAGTCTCCAGATATTGGTGAATAACAGATTCTACCGAACGGCCGCGATGTTTAATATCACGGGACATGCGTCGTATAAACCGGATATCCGGGGCGGTTTGAATGTAGATTTTCATATCCATCATATCACGTAGCTCTGGGTCGAAAAGCACCATAATTCCTTCAAGGACGATGATTTTATGTCCTGTAACCCGGTGCACCTCTGTGCTGCGGGTGTGGGTTTTGTAATCATAGATTGGAATTTCGATGGTTTCTCCATTAATAAGAGCGCGGATCTGTTTTTTTATCAGACCAAAATCATAAGCCTCCGGATGATCAAAATTGTGATGGTGTCGTGCGTCCAAGGGAATGTCTTTCAGATCAAAATAATAGGAATCCTGTTCGATAATCAAGACCTGGTCCGGATCAAAATCGCGTACGATGTTTTTGGCCATTGAGGTTTTTCCGGAACCGGTTCCGCCAGCGATCCCGATTAGAATTGACTGTTTCATTGACTGCTTTCTTTTTGAAGTTTGGTGTTGTCAAAAGGTGCCGGTAATAAATCTTTGGAACGATAGATTTCAGATTGACCGTCTTTTGTAAATATGTATATGGGTATATCCCCACAGATATCCCAGATGACCTGCCGACAGGCCCCGCAGGGCGTTGCGCCATTGTTGGAAAAAACGGCCAGTGCTTTGAATTCTTTATGACCGCTTACAACGGCTGCCGCAATGGCGTTTCGCTCGGCGCAGACCGTCAACCCATAGGAGCTGGACTCAATGTTACATCCACGAAAAACAGTTCCATCTACAGATAAAAGAGCCGCCCCGACAGGGTAATGTGAAAATGGCGAGTGGGAGAATGTCGCCGCCTTTTGAGCGTGTTGCTTTAGTACTTCCGGTTTAACTGTTTCCATACTCGTTTCCTTTCATAGGGTTCCAAGGTAAATAATAATGCAATACCGGCTAAAAATCCACCTATATGCGCAAACCATGCAACTCCGCCTGGTTGCTGAAATGTCAATGCGCCGAGTCCGTTGCTGATCTGTAATATAAACCAGATGCCTAAAACATACGCGGCGGGAACCCAGACCCGCTTTATTATCAGGATCAGCCAGATAAAAACCTGGATTCGAGCCCGGGGATATCGGATTAAATAGGCACCCAAAACACCGGATATTGCGCCACTGGCACCGATAATGGGTATGTTGACCTGGGGCCGTATGATAATTTGGCAAAGTGTTGCAATAATCCCGGCACAAAGATAAAAAAGAATAAACTTCCCGTGTCCGAGTGTGCTTTCAATATTATCGCCAAAAATCCACAGGTATAACATATTTCCGGCCAGATGAAGAAAGCCACCGTGTATAAACAGAGAGCTGAAAAACGGTAACACGGTTCCCTGAAAACCATTGTTAAATAATTGATTTGTCACAACCCCGCCTGAATATATCCAGGATCTTAATGCCTCAGGCGACAGGGTTGATTGATAAATAAATACACAAACATTGATCAGTATGATCGCAAATGTAATATAGGGTGGGCTGAGTCGGAAGCTGGAGTCTTTGAGCGGTATAAACATGGACTTAATAGACGGTAAAAGTGCTGCTTTTCTCAGTAGAGTTATTGGCCTGGTCGGTAACGGTAATTGTCAGTGTGTGTTGGCCCGCAGCCAGATTCCCGGAGATTTTATACCGTATATGATCTTTTGGGGCATTGTATTCCACATATATCGGCCGTTTATCCATTTGTACCGCTATAGATGTATCGTCCTTTATGCCGGAAAGATTGTCAGTTGCGATTGCGCTGATATAGAGAATGTCAGGAGACCGAAAACGGCCGCCATTACCGGGGAATATATCTGAAATAACAGGTGGTTCCCGATCGCTTAACAGCGCAACGGAACCGAATTTACCAGTGTATGTCGTGATGGTAGTTTGTTCGGGATTTAACTGGTTGCCCAGGAAATTCCATTCATCTTTGTCCAGTTGGTATAGCCCGATTTTTTCTAAATCCTCAGTTCCGACCGGAAGTTTAATGGTCAGTAAAATATCGGATTTAAGTGGTTGTTCAAGCGGAAAAATGGTATAAAGGTCGGAAATGGCGGAAACGGCTGTATTGCCGCTCATTGATGCGCGATTAATCCACGTTACAAGGGTATCGTACACAGAACTGGTCAGAAACGCCACAGACAAAACAGAATCAGGTGACATGTTTTCGGCGCTGTTACCCGGCGTTGCCACCATAAATTTTACAGGTGTTCTTAATATGTTTTCGGGAGACCGGTTGTAGCGCCATTCAAAGGCGATAATTGTATCAAACATGGATAGTGGAATAGCATCGCTGGTGTACGTGACGGGGTCTGAGGGAAATACGGGACATTCAATAAAATCGGACAATGTCTGGATAAAAAATGATGGTAAACATTCCGCTATCTGGATAAATGCGGCCCGGCATAAAAAGGTTTTCGAATTATGAACAAAGGTAATTTGGGGAGGTGAAATATTCATTTGTGGTGATAGATCGGGATTAAAGAAAAACGTGCGTGAATTATTTTTTTTGGCGGAACCAAGTACCAGTTTTAAAATATCACCGGGCATTGCGGAAGAATCCGAAGTCCTTACAAATAGATTTGCGGAATCGGTGAATACACTGTCCACACGGGCAAAATTCTGAAAAGTCCCTTCTTTGCTGACCCATTGTGCCTGCACCGAAATTGAATCCGCTGTATCAACGTCAAAGACTATATTTAGACCATTGTCGGAAAAATCCACATTTTTTAGGATTGGTTCAAAAGGAGAAACCGAAAGAACCGAAAAATTCACTGTTGAGGTGTTCATATACCGGTCATAAACTTCAATAACAAAGGAATGTTGTCCGTGGTCAAGATTGAGAATTCCATTCCCCGGAGATTGCGTATAAAAACGCAGGTTTTTTGAACAATCGTCGAACCAGAGACGATTGAAATTACCAAGTCTCCAGTTTGCCAACTGAAAATCCCGATCGATCTTTATCAGATGCGTTTCTTCAAAGTCAAAACTGTCATATTGCACGTGAAAAAAAAGACTGTCGTCAATGATGAGGCGGATACCGTAAGGATTATAAAAATTCGGAACGCCGCGAACCGTGTCGTGGGTTTTTATCTCAATTCCAACAGGCCCGGATACACGAATGGTATCCGCAACAGAAAATAGTTTTTTATGAATGTAATTCACTGGATAAATCTGCGCAGATGGTTGCCCATTAATTCGGGAAGTGGTATTTACTGGAACGACAGCAATGGCCTTAATGGTTGGTATCGTGTAATCGGTGATTTTTAAATTGGTATTCAAGGGGTTAATCAGACGATTGTTCCGATCGCGGATTTCGAAATGCAAATGAGGATGTTTGGTCCCGGTTTCACCGGTAAATGCGATTGTGTCACCCTGGAAAACCCGGAATTCATTTTCTTTAAAATATATATTGGTCTGATAACGTTTCAAGAGGAGCTGTTCGGCTTTAACATAGGCATTAAGAAATGGATTGAATTCGTCGAGATGACCATAAACGGCAAGATTACCATCGTCCAGTTTCAGATATACGGCCTTCCCGTAGCCCGATGACGATGTACGTACCCGCCAGATATAACCATTAGCGACAGCAAACACTGGATAACCAGTGCGATAATTTGTTTTAATGTCTATTCCGGAATGAAAATGTCCGGGGCGATATTCACCAAAACTTGAGCTGAGATAATGGCCTGTGTTTGTTGGCCAGATATAATTCTGCGCTATTAACGGTCCGGCAATTATTAGAAATGTTGATATAATTAAGGGGTATATTTTCATTCACAAATGATCGTTTTTCAGGTCGAAATATACAACTCTGAACCGAAGCTTACAATTTCTTTTATGATGTTTGTTTGTCAATTGTATCTGAATAAAGTACCGTTCGGTTGCGACCGGTGTTTTTGGCATGATACATGGCCTTGTCGGCATTTTCAACAAGATCGTTCCCGTTTTTCATCCGTTCCTGATTCAACTCTGCAATCCCCAGGGAAACACTCACGGTGGTCGAGGCCTCGTCTTTTGTTACGACTTTTTCTGAAATCAGGACACGGAGCTTCTCGGCCACTTTATTGGCACATTCCGCCGTTGTTTCCGGAAGTAGAATAACGAACTCTTCTCCGCCATAACGAGCGAAAATGTCATGGCTTCGTAGCTCTTCTTTGAGCGTTTTTCCGATCATCCGCAGGACTTCATCGCCAAACAGATGCCCGTGGGTATCATTAACTTTTTTAAAAAAATCGATGTCAAACATGATGCAGCTTAAGGTGGTATGATAACGCAAAGCCCGGGAATATTCATAGCGTAGTTTTTCGTCAAAATTGCGACGATTGAAAATGCCGGTTAGTGCGTCGGTCGTGGACAGCGATTCCAGCATCGAGTTGGCTTCTTCAAGGGCCCGGGTGCGTTCCTTTACCCGGGTATCAAGAAGCGTATTAAAGCGTTCCATTTCCGAGCGGGCAACACGGAGTTCTTCGACAGCGATTTTTAGATAATTTTCCCGGGATTCAAACTGCCGGCAGACATTTTCCATGATTGTCGCCAGACGCCGGATTTTTGGCGGATTTCCAACCCGCATGAATTGTTCAAATTTGCTGTTGGAATAGTCACCGCGGGCGGCATTTTCAATGGTGGCTACCAACTCTTCAAATAATGGATTTTCCAGTTCCTGCATAATTCAAGGCTTCTTACGTTTTTTAGGAGTTTCTTTGATTAACGGTACAAACCGAACGGGCAGTAATTTATCTTTAATAATCCGCTTACCTTGCTTGCTGATCAAAACGAGATCCTGAGACCAGTGTTGCCGACCAATAGGAATGATCATTTTACCATTATCCGCCAGTTGATCAATCAGGGAGGGCGGGATATTTTCACTGGCCGCTGTCACGATAATTTTGTCGAAGGGGGCGTGTTCTTTCCAGCCCTTACGCCCGTCAGAACATTTAATATGAATGTTCGACAAATTCAACGATGACAATACAGACCACGCACGGTCAAGCAACGGCAGAATGACCTCAACCGTATAAACAGACTTGACAATACTGGCCAGAACGGCGGTTTGATAACCGGAACCGGTTCCGACTTCCAGAACTTTATCCGAGTGTTTTAGTGTTAATGCCTGTGTCATAAAAGCAACCACGTAAGGCTGTGAAATGGTTTGGTTTTCGCCAATCGGTAACGCCTGATCCGAAAATGCCAGGGCACGATGTTTTTCCAGAACGAAACGATCACGGGGGACCGTTTTCATTACCTGAATTACATTGGGTTCATGGATGTCCCGAATACTGATTTGGGCATCGACCATTTCTTCGGAATTTTTAGGAGATTGTGAATACAATATATTTTAATGCCCAATTAAGATTGTTGAAGAAGCGTATCAAAGAATTCAAGCAGGTCTTCCAACGAATCAATTTCCGTTTTTTTCAATTGTTCCAGGTGGATGGTTTTAAACGTGGACGATATGGATATACCGTTTATGTAATCTGTTAGATCGATGGGAATATGAATGGTTTTTAAGATGAAACAGTTTTGAAAATATTCCGGATCTTCACGATCCAGGTGAGAAATCGTCATATTCACAGCGTTTAACCGTTCGCGATCTCTCCGAATCTGGGCCATATCTGCGGAGGGCAGCAGGTGATGATATTTACGTTTGATTCCGGTGCGCAACCATTTGGTCGCCTCGTTCCATGCGCCCGCAAAGTATTTTTGATAGCGCTGTCCCCCGATCTCCTGCTGTAAGTATTCAACGACATTCGACATAAAATTTTTTCTGTGCAAATCCCAAAGATGAAAATATTGCCGGAGTAAAAAATGACCGTATGGCGTCCTTACGCTATTGGTCCGGTTGAAAAACGACCGGGCGTCATACTTCAGGCGATTGAGATGGTTCCGGATAGTGACGGGAAATAGCTGGTAAACAGGGGAACTTGAATCCTGTCGCGTTTGGCGGTAGCGGCGCGGAACCTGCAACTCGTTTAAGGAGAATGAAAACGATTTTTCCATACCGGAAACATTCAACTCAATAAATGCGCCGAAATCCGACATTTTAATAAAATTTTGGAGTGCTTTTTCATATTCCGGCAGGGTCGTAATAGACGGCAAATCCATGTCGGCCATCAGGTCCGGAAAAAGAACCGCCTGCTTTGGATTAATGGTATCCATCATGTTTAGAATCCTTCCTTGTGATTCTAAATTACTTGATTATCGGGAATTGTAGTATTTTTAGGAATGACGACAATCCCCTCACGAATATAATAATTTTGTCCGTCGGCCGTCTGGGCATTATGCTGATTAATTATCCGAACGTTATTGCCAATCCGGGCATTTTTATCGATAATCGCGTTTTTGATAATGCAGTTTTTGCCGATGCCAATCGGAACGGATTGCTGATCACTTTTTCGTTCATAAAAATCAGTGCCCATCAAGACACAATTTTCCAGTTCCGAATTCCTGGCAATAATGGTTCGAATACCCACTATAGATTTTCTGATTTTGCTCTGTTTAATAAAACAGCCATCAGCCAAAAGGGTATGTTCAAAGGAACAGTTGTCCACCCTCGAACCGGGTAGCGAACGGGCGTGGGTATAAATTGGAAAATTTTCATCGTAAAATGTGAATGGTGGCTTGAACGACGTCAGTTCCAGGTTGGCATTGAAAAAGGACTTCATAGTACCAATATCCCGCCAGTACCCGGAAAAAGAATGGGCAAAAACCCGGTAATTGTCAATAGATGAAGGAATAATGTTTCGGCCAAAGTCGTCACTGTCATTCTGGCTCAAAATGTCAATCAAAACCGTTGTTGTAAAAATATAAATACCCATGGAAGCCAGGAATGGCGTTTTTTCCGGGAAACCGGGGCTACGAGCGTTGTCAAACTGTGCCCGTCCGGGCTTCTCGATAAATTCCTTAATCCGGTTTTGGTCGTCAGTTTTCAGAATGCCAAAGCTGGAGGCGTCTCTATGGGAAACCGGTTTAACGGATATGGTGATATCAGCCTTCTTTTCAATATGGGTCTTCAGAAATTCATTATAATCCATACGGTAAAGATGATCGCCGCTTAGAATAATCGTAAAGCTTGCGTTGACCTCCTTGATATATTCCAGATTCTGGCGCACGGCGTCTGCGGTGCCCTGATACCAGTCCATGTTTTCGGTGGTTTGCTGGGCTGCAAGAATATCCACAAAACCCTCGGTGAAGCGTCCCAGGCGGTATGTGCCGTAGATATGCCGATGCAACGATTCGGTATTAAACTGGGTTAGAATGTAAATTTTATCGATATTACTATTCAGACAGTTACTGATTGGAACGTCAATAATTCTGAATTTTCCGCCGAACGGAACCGCCGGTTTTGCCCGGTATTTTGTTAAGGGGTACAACCGGGAACCTTTTCCGCCTCCAAGAACAATAGCTAAAACATCTGATTTTCTCATAATGTCCCTAATAATATAAAGTGGGTTGCGGTTAGTAAAAACCCTAAAATAAATCCAGCCATTACTTGGGCTGTCGTATGGGCGTTTAATTTTACCCGCGAGTAGGTCATGGGAAAGATCAGGAAAATGCACCAGAGATATAATGGCGAAACTGCCAGTCCGAGCGCTGCTATTGGACCGCCTAATGCCATGCCGTGAATACTGATTTTCCAGTATTTTGTGATAATTGTCGCAACGATGGTGTTAAACACGTAGGCCCACATCAGGATTAAAACCGGTTTTGGTGAGCGAATTATCCATAGCGCAATCAGGGCAATACTGTAAATAAGCACGCTGGTGAAAAATGGAACGATTCGTTTTTCTCTTTCCGGAATATCCATGCTAATAGTGCGTCCCCTGGATTTCATTATCAAAACCTGGATCGTGGGAATAATTACGGTAGCCGAAAACGTAATGCCGGCTATGATGAGAAACTTTGAAAAAGACAGATAGGAATTTGAGAGCAATAGAAGAAATGAGATTGTTGCACAGATGAATGGGTGTAGTAACACCGATATATATTTAGCGAGAACCATCAGGTAAAAAAACAGACCTTCTATATTGGGAGTTAATGATGTCAAAAAGGTAATCAGATAATTATAAGAGATAATAAGGTCTTTTGCTCTGATTTTCAATAAGAAAGTAGATTAATTTTAGATAAAATCGAGATAAAACAAAAAACTCCTCAGAAGAGGAGTGTTAATTTGTAGCGCCACGGAGAATTGAACTCCGGTTACAGGAATGAAAATCCTGTGTCCTAACCACTAGACGATGGCGCCATTATATTCGGGTGAGTGACGGGACTTGAACCCGCGACCGACAGGGCCACAACCTGTTGCTCTACCATCTGAGCTACACCCACCATATAATTATCTCCGGGGAGAAAATGTTCAAAGAGTTGCGCCCTTTGTGGTCAAAAAAGATCACTCTCCAAAAAGCCGCAAAATGTAAAGATAATTATGTAAAAAAGTCAATCAAAATGTTAAGAATGTTAGGACTGAGCAATCGGCATGATTTTGGAGTGCCCACAGGAAATTTACCGGTTTCGGATGATCAGCCGGCCATCGGTATTGCTGTTAATAACGTTCTGTTTTTCGGCGGCCTCCAACAGGATATCCCGTCCAACAATACCGGTATCCTTGATGATTACATCCGATTCGGTCAGCCCAAAGAACCGATCAATATGACCAACGATATAATTATTGGTTGCAATCGTATATTGTTTTTCGGGAATAATTGCCGCGCCATTTACGGTGGCCTCAACGAGAGTTTTGGCGGACATATCATAAACCCGATGAATTCCGGACTGTTGTAATAAGTCTCGGGGATTGTGAATCCGCCACTCAAGGATATGAATGAGTTGTTCGCCGCTGACGGTAACAAGCACTATCGTATTGTCGAAGGGTGAAATTTCCCAGATGTCCCGGACTTTAATTGGACCGGCGTTCAGCCCTTTGCGGATACCGCCGCTGTTTTGAAAAGCGATATCGGCTTTGAAATATTCCCGGGTAACATCATTAATCCAGTCACCGATGTTTGATTCACCCCGACTGTTTCGCACCCATGGGGTTTTCAGATCTCCGATGACCCGATCCATTTCTACTGTAATATTTGATTCAAGAGAATCCACAATCCGGGCGACGCTGGCAGAAGGTGTAATGTTTTTGACGACGGTTTCGATCAATTCATAGTCGTATTCTGTAATGGTTTTGGATTGCGGGTCAATCGTCGTTTTTAAATGTCCCAGAAACTGTCCTTTTGAACCGGTCTGACAGACCAGAATGTTGTTGACTGGCACAGGCTGCTTTAGGCGGGTGTGGGAGTGACCGCCAAAGATTGCATCAACTTCAGTCAGTTGGGTTGCGAGCAGACTGTCTTCGCGAAAACCGTTGTGGCTAAGAACAACGATTATGTCTGCTTTGTTCCGGATTTCTTCGACATACTTCATAATGCTTTGGGCGGGATCTAGCACAGACATTTTGTCCATATTATCAGGTAAAACCGTTGACTTAAGGTCGTCCATAATTAAACCAATAATACCAATTCTGGCGCCATTAGATTTGATAATTGAATACGGTTTTACAAACAGCGCCATTTTTGTGGAATCAAAGAGATTGCAGGATAAAACCGAAAAATCAGCCGCATCAACGGCTTTTTGAAGATTATCTCTCCCGTAGTCAAACTCATGGTTTCCGATGGTAAAGGCGGTCGGTTGAATTTCATTCAGAATACGTATCTGTGACATTCCTTTTGTCAGCGCGGAAATCGGCGAACCCTGAAAATCATCACCGGCATTGAGGACAATTGATCCAGTGTAAAGCTGTTTCAGCGAATCCAGATAACCAGCAAGGGTTGCATAACCGCCGATTTGCATACCCTTTGTATAGCCCCAGTTGGATGTGTAAGGAATATTTGCGGCGTGAAAATCATTCCAATGTATAAAATTGACGACAATAGGGGTTGTTTGCACTTCCGGTATGGCATTAATTTCAGGTGCCGGAGTTGAAGCGCAATGGCTAATTAAAAGGATCAATAGAATTAATGGCGAGAGCAATACAACGGTTTTTTTCATTTAAACAGCCCTGAATTATTTGTGATAAAACATACCGGAACCAATTTCCTCATTAGTTCAGGCAAAATCAAGTTTTTAATATTCGGGATCCTATAGGATTTTGGAAAACCGTGTATTGGAGGTATATTACAAACGATGCAGAATATTACTTGGATTTAATATTGATATGTTGCTCCTTTATACAGAAATCGGCCTGATACTGTTTCTCCTGTTTTTATCGGGATTTTTTTCCGGTTCCGAGACAGCACTCTTTTCCCTGACACGTGTTCAGATTGAAAAGATGGTTCTTTCCAAAGAAGAACGGGGGAAGAATATTAATCGGTTGCTTGAGCGACCACGCCGCTTGATTATCACGATACTATTGGGAAATGAATTTGTCAATATATCAATTTCTTCTATATCGGCGGTCATAATCATTGGTTTTTTTGGCGAAGAGCTACCGTGGGTAAATATTGTAATTGTGCTGCCCGTTTTACTACTTTTCGGTGAAATAACCCCCAAAACCCTGGCCATCCGCAAAAAAGAAAGTTTTGCACTGTTTGTCGCCAACCCGCTTTATCTGTTTTCAAGAATAATTACTCCTCTGCGCTGGCTGATTCGGACGATTTCGGATCGGGTCGTCAATTTCTTCGTGAGTGAATCATCCCGGACGGGCAGTATTTTGACGGAAGATGTCATCAAGACTATTGTTGAAGAGGGGGAAAAAGAGGGCATTATCGATTCCCTGGAGCGAGAATATATCTATAACGTTTTTGATTTCGGGGACGCCCGGATGGATGATGTTATGACGCCCCGGGTCAATATGTTTTATTTACCCGAAGAAATGCCTCTGAATGAAATGATTGCGGAGATTAAAAAGCATCATTTTTCCAAGGTCCCGATTTATCGCGAAAACCGGGATAATATTGTAGGTGTACTGTTTGCAAATGACTTGCTTGAACTTGGCGCCGACCAGATTACCCAATCAGCCAAAACGTTGCAAAAAATTCTTCGCCATCCCTATTTTGTTCCGATAACCAAGCGGGCAGACGAACTGTTTCAGACCTTTCAGCATCGCAAAATCTCAGTCGCCATTGTTCTGGATGAGTATGGGGGAGTTCAGGGAATGGTCAGTATGGAAGATTTGCTGGAGGCTATTTTTGGCGATATCACCGATGAGTTTGAAGACGATAGCAACCAGCATGAAAAACTCGGCGAATCTCTGTTCAGAGTCAGTGCAAATATGTCGATCGATGAATTCAACGAATTGCTTGATGTGGAATTATTAACCGATGATGTTGATACGGTTGGCGGTTTTGTGTTTGCATTGTTTGGGGAGATGCCCAAAGTAAAATCCAGCATAAAACATGAAACGATTGTTTTTACTGTCGAAAAGATCGTCAGCAATCGAATCGATTCATTATTGGTGAAGAAGATATAATGTCCGGACCTATAACCATCGTCATCATTTTTTTATGTGTCCTGGGAGAGGCATTTTTCTCAGGATCTGAAATTGCGCTGGTATCCGTGGACCGGATGCGGATGAAACACGCCGCTAAAACAGGCCACAAATCATCCCAACGGGTACTGGATTTACTTAAAAGCCCGGAGCGAATTTTGGGCACAACGCTGCTGGGAACCAATCTTTGTGTCGTGACCAGTACGACACTGGCGGCATCCCGGTTCTATTTGTGGCTCGGGCCAGTTGGCGTTCCGGTTTCGATTGTCGTAATGACTTTGATAAATCTTATTTTCGCTGAAATTGTACCTAAAAGTATTTTTCAGCAAATGAGTAACCAAATTGCCCCCCGGATTATTTACATTTTACGTGTGTTCATGCTGTTGCTTTTTCCTATTGTTTGGCTGTTTTCAAAAATTGCGGCGTTTGTTGCGTCTGCCGTTGGAGGTGATAATTCAATTGAAGAGGGCGGATTTGTTAGCAAAGAAGAACTGAAGTTGCTGATGAAAATGAAACACGACAAAGGCGATGTGAAACCCAGTGAACGCCGGATGATAAACCGACTGCTGCACTTTACCGAAACCAGTGTTAAAGAAATCATGATTCCCCTGATAGATGTAGCTGTTTTAAGCGATAAGGCAACGGTATCCGAATCCGCGGAACGGTTTGTCCAGACCAAACACCGCCGCATTCCCATCTTTAAAGACCGTGTTGACAGAATTATCGGGATTCTGAATAGTTTTGATATTTTGAGTGAATCCCCATCAAAAAAGATAAAATCCATGATCCGGCCGGCCTATTATGTCCCATCGACAATGGGTATCGCTAAACTGCTTGAAGGTCTGCAGAATAATGGCAGAAACATGGCAATTGTTGTCGATGAATTCGGTGGCGCTGAAGGAATCGTGACGGTCGAGGACATTCTGGAAGAAGTTGTTGGCGACATTGAAGACGAGTATGACGAAGTCGAAAATCTGTTCAAGCAGCAGAAGGACGGTTCAATAATCGTAAGTGGCAGAATGCCGGTGGATGATTTAAACGACCGTTTTAATCTGATGATTCCGGAAGGAGACTATGAAACTGTTGGTGGTTTTTTTCTAAACCGGGTTAAACGAATTCCAAAGGTTGGCGAAAAAATCACACTAAAGAACGTCGACCTGGTCGTTTCCAAGGCCAGCAACCGAATTATTGGTGAGATAACGATTCGGCCGGCAGTTCCGCCGGACGATCCTAGTTGATGTAAATCCTTTTCCAAATAAAATAAACAAAGTTCCTGTAAATAATCCGGATAGAGTATAATGATAGATGTGGTTCGAGGTCGCGATTATCACGCTCGCCGCAATGAGAAGCCCGAACGGATGATTTCCCGGGAATACGTCATTTCTAAGCCGGTCGAGCAATTGATTGATAAACGTTATAGCCATCCGTTCTCCCGATACCAGTCTATTGTCATTTTGAAACCTGAATCGATATCATATTTTGGTCGATAATCCAGAATCTCCCGGGCTTTTTGGGATGATAATACCCAACCCCGGGCGGTCAGCTCGTTGTATTTATCGGGATTTAGTATGGATGTGTTTCCACGAATATGGGATATGAATGAATTCAGATTGACGCCTAACTTTAACGCTATTTTGGGGACATACAAAGGAATTGTCCATGAATCCATGCACTCTGCGGCTTTCGAAATTAGTTCATTTTGTTTATACCCGACATCGTTACCATCGTTGATGTGAAAAATTTCAGACTCAGAGGACTGATTATTAATACATATCATGATAAATTCAACCAGATCTCTGATATGAACGATATTTACCAGCGATTTCCGAATTCCGATATGGGGATTCAGGTGGTATTTTGCAATGCGGAACAGTGAAAGCGACTCCCGATCTTCTGGACCATAGACAATTGCGGGTCGGATGATGGTATAGTTTATTGGCCGGTCTGTTTGCAGATAAAGTTGTTCAGCCAACAACTTACTTCGACCATAGGCAGAGACAGGATTTGCTGGCGCTTGTTCGGAAAGAGGTATTAGATTTTTGCTGGGCCCGACGGCTGCCTGGGAACTGATGAAAATGGTTTTTGTTCCCTCAGAAACTGCTTTTATAAGATTTTCTGTCCCGGTTGTGTTTGTTTGAAAAAAAATGTCAGGATTTATGGATTTAGTAATCCCCGCTAGGTGAATTACTAAATCCATATTTCTACAAGCCCTATCAAGAGAATCTGGGTCGGACACATCTCCGATTGTCCACTCTACGTCGTTTTCACAAGTTGCCAGACGATGACTGTCTGGCCGGACCAGACAACGAACACTATAATGTTCCCGAAGAAGTCGGGGTACAATGTGTTTGCCAATAAACCCGGTAGCTCCGGTTACAAGTACGTGCATTGTATGTTACTCAAGAAAGTTGATTCATTCACAGTGACTTTTTATTGGCCCTTATCTGAAGCGGAACGATCAATATAATCCAGATATTTGCAAAAACAATGGTATAGCCCAAAAAAAGTTCCGGTCGATAAAGAATCCCAGAAAGACACAGCATGCAGATGTGCATGGATAATTCTATCATTAGCCACAGTCGCAGCATCAGCACATTAGCCTTGTAATATTTTTGGGAATTGTACTGAATCTGTTTGTGCGAATATTTTAGTTGTATTCGACAGTAAATCAGATAAATGCGTATTAAAATTCTGGTAAGAAACAGACTGTTTTTTTTCTGAAGACGCTGCAATTCAGCGCTGAAGATGGAAATTTCATCATTGATGGAATGACGAATTTTTAAGGCGTGGGCGCAGAATTGGCCGCGGTAGTAATCGACTAAAATACTGTGAATTGTCATTGACAGAGCCGCAACCACAACAACTATCCATAAATAAAGTTGTGGCATCAGCGCCATTTTTGACATTCCGATACCCAGACCGGTAAATATAGCCAGACCATTAATATAATCAATTGTACCGTCCACAATCCTGCCGACCGGCGAACCGTTTTTTTTATATCGGGCAAGCATTCCGTCGCTGCAATCGATAACGGCGGTGGCAGCATACAGTAATCCGGCCCAGAGAAAACTTTCCCGTGTACCCCGTGAAAAACAGATACCGCTACTAATGCCGGTTACCATCGCGGCAATTGACACTTGGTTGGGAGTGACTGGAAAACGGGAGAGCGCTTTTACCAGAACGAATGCAATTGGCCGGAATAGGAATAAATCCGGTATTCCTTCAATCGGTAGAGGCTTTAACATCGATAGGTATTCGCGGAATAATTTTTTCACGGAGTAAATTTACAACTCCTTTTTATAAAGATGACAGGTTTTATTATTGGGCGAGACATATTTCTGACTTAAATTTCGCCGCCTTTTTGAAATACAATAGAATGGAGATATTATGCAAACCGGTATTGTAGGATTACCATTTTCCGGTAAATCAACACTTTTTCAAACATTGCTCAGTAATAAAGCCGAAAGCGCCGAATTTAAAACCAAGCATCTTTCCGAAAGAGGAATAATTAATGTATACGACAAACGCCTGGATCGCCTGACAGAACTTTTTAATCCGCAGAGCAAGGTTCACACAACCATTGAATATATTAAAGTACCTGGCCTTGATCCACAGAATGAAAACGGTATGTCACCGCAGTTTTTTGCTAATTTAAAAACCGTTGACGAGATCATCCTTGTCGTTCGTGATTTCGAAGATGAAATGTATCCGCATCCGCAGGGAAAGGTTGACCCGCGGGCCGACATAGAATTTGCACTGGCGGAATTTTTATTGTCCGATATGTTAATTGTGGAAAAACGGGTTGAGCGGCTGGAAAAACAGCTGAAAAAAGTCCGGAACACCACCGATGAGCGGGAATTGCAACTGATCCGGAAATGTCAAAAGGCCCTTGAAGATGGAAAAGCGTTGCGAACCATCTTGTTTAATGACGAAGAACAGAAGCTGTTAAAAGGGTATCAATTTTTATCTTCAAAGCCCCTACTGATTGTGATTAACATTGTCGAATCTAAAATTGCTTCATCCAAAAAAACTATTGAAGAGTATCGCGATTACCAGGCCGAAACAGTCGCAATAATGGCCCTGTGCTTAAAAATAGAGAGTGAAATCGCCGAACTGGACAATGCGGACCAGAAAATGTTCCTGGAAGAACTTGGTATCAGTGAGCCGGCAATGTACCGGCTGGTAAAAAAATCCTACGATTTGCTGGGATTAATTTCTTTTTTTACGGTTGGTGAAGATGAGTGTCGTTCGTGGACAATTCGCCGGGGAATGAACGCCCAGCAGGCGGCCGGTGTCATTCATTCCGATCTGGAGCGGGGGTTTATCCGGGCCGATGTAGTTGCTCACGAGGACTTACTGCAACAGGGCAGCTTGACGGCTTGTCGTGGAAAAGGGTTATTGCGGCTTGAGGGTAAAGACTACATCGTTAAAGACGGCGATGTCATGGAAATTCGTTTTAACGTTTGATATCATTATTGACAAAACTATTTTTACCCAATTTTGAAAAGCTTATATTTAGAACGTTAGGCAAAATAAATCATGGTGGATAATGAATGTAACTGATCGCGCGTTTATGTCTAAACTCGGCCGGCTGATCCTGATGGTCATTTTGGGAATAATTTCTTTCTTTTTACTGCTGTTTTTATTCTGGTCAATTTGTATCGGTGGACTGTTTTTAATCATTTTCTCGGTAATCATGCTGGCGGTTTTTCTGCCGATTAAATTGAACAATCAGCAGTTTACAATTATACGCATCATTTTAGGCATTGCCGCTCTCGCAATGACGCTGATGTTTTCGGATTTGCCAATAGTGGAAGCCCAGAAACGCTTTAACGAACTGGATTCCAGGGTTGCCAACAGGGGCCTGGTCGCGTTGACCTTTTCGGATAAATTAACTGTTTATAATACCAATTTAATCATTTCGTTTTATGGCCGAGTACTCGGTTTTCCCGAATATGGCAAGCAATCTCTGCGTTTATGTATCAATAGCCACGGTGCACGGACCTGGGATTCAGAGTTTGCGCTTAAATCACCAAAGGTTGTTGGCGTCATAAATAATTGGGTCGTTTTGCTCAAGCGCCACCGAAGAGATGTATCCCATGTCATGTTGCCGGCCCGTACAATCAGCTGGCAAGGCACGCAGAACGATCGCAGGGTGTCTCTGGCGTTAAATCCTGTGACCATTGAAGCAAAAGCATGCCCGGTTGGAAATCGCTGGCGAATGGACTGTCGAGCAACAACACGGGTAAAATACCGTAGTAGGGCGGAGCGAATATTGTTGACGGCCGGGGATAAAAAACTGATTTTACCGGAAGGACCATTCTGGGCTCTTCAGCAGGCCGGCTGGCTTAAACCCTATACCGCTGTTTGGGAGTGGTCTGTTTTCAGCGACGATGAACGTCTTGTAAAATAATTCAAATAAAATATAGTTATTCAACCGGTGATTCGTTTTTTCCCGGATTCACCAGCCGAATTTCCATTGGCCTAAGGGTGTCGATATGAATATCGCGTTGCGGGAAAGCGATTGTAACACCGGCATTCCGAAACAATTCGTCAATGCGAAAGCGAATGTCACTTTCGATAATTAAGGGATTGACGGTGTCGGTAAGTTGAACCCAGAACAGGGCGCGAAAGATGAGCGCGCTGTCGCCAAAATCTGTAAAAAGGACGAAGGGCTTGGGGTCTTTCTCAACATTTTTATTATCGGTAACTGCCTGGATAATCAGGTCATGGACCTTTTGTACCGGTGATCCATAGGCGACTCCAACAATTACTTCGCGGCGGAGAAAATTGTCCACCAGGGACCAGTTGACGACGGAGTTTTCCAGTAATTTACTGTTGGGTATGACCATCCGGTAGTTTTCGAAAGTCTTTATCCGGGTTGAGCGCCCACCGATATGTTCAACGGTACCGCGGCGGTTTTCCATTTCCACAATGTCGCCGACCTTGAGAGGACGCTCCATCATTAAAACCAAGCCGCTGAGAAAATTATTCACCAGGTTCTGACTACCAAGGCCAATGCCGAGTGCCAGCGCCCCACCGATAACAGTAAAAGCGGTCAATGGAATTCCGACTACGCTGAGTGCAAAAAGGAAAACAAACGCCACAAGCAGGTAGCGAAAAATAGTTTCAAGAGATTTTTTGACCGATATATCGTTGCGGAAACGCCTTGGTATCAACAATACAATTTGCCTGGAGAGATACTTGGTAAGCCCCATTCCCAGGATCAATAAAATGAGCCCGAAGATAATATTTCCAAGCGCAATGTTGTTATCTTTGACGGAAAAGAGATTCAGTTTCCAGATTTTCACGAAAACGGTTGTTGAAAAGCCCATTATTAAAAACGCTGTTACCAAAACAAGAATCAAAAAAAGATAAGTGATTGTTGATTCCAGCCAGTTTCGAGTTTTTTTGTCTTTGATAAAACGTTCGAGCATATATTGATTGGTTTTTTCCGCAGAAAACCGCGCAATTCGACGCCCCAGAAAAATGACAATAATGGCCAGAAATAAAGGTCCGAGATGGACATTTATTATTTTGTTGGAGACCAGCGGGTAGTTCCAAACAGGAATAACCGTTTTAAAGAATTCTGTAATTATTGTAGAAAATTGGTCAAACACTGATATCCCATTTTATAAACTGCTATAATGTATGGGGAATTCCATATAAACACAATTCATAAGTTTTACTAAAAGTGCCTGTTGTTTCTAAACATATTCCCTTGTATTTTTTAAACATGAAAATATTAGTAATCCATGGTCCGAACATGCCCCTATTGGGAAAAGTTACCATAAAATCAGGGACACGGCTGACCCTGGACAAGCTGGACAAGACCATTCGAAAAGAGTCCGCAACGGCCGGTGTCGAACTTAAGATTGTTCAGTTTTACGACGAAGAACGCATGTTGAAAACCGTCAGCCGTAACCGGAATGAAATCTCCGGAATATTGATCAATCCGGGCCCGTTGGCTCCAACAGCGTTTAGCCTGCGGGAATTACTTGGGATACTGCACATACCTACGGTTGAAGTTTGTATTGAAGAATTTCCCTTTTCCAGTGAAACGTTTTCCAGGTCGGTATTAAAGGATGTTGTTTCAACGCGATTTATCGGTCCCGGTGTTGAACCTTATCTCTACGGGTTAAACTCATTGCTGAAATGATTAATTTCTGACAGCTGTTGACGAATAAAAATCAAAATATAAACAGGGACAACAAAATGAATAGAAGAGTCATTTTAGGGTGTGTCTTAATTGCTTTGATGACGAGCCTTTCCGCATTTACCGGAGAAATTGTCAGGAATTTTGATATTCCCGGCACCTGTCCAACGGGCCTGACCTGGGACGGGAACTATCTCTGGTTGGCAGACCGAAAGGCGGACAAATTGTTTTGCATAAATCCGAAGAACGGAAAACTTATCAAGACCCTTGACTCTCCGGCCTACTGGCCAATGGGGCTGGCCTGGGATGGTGAAACACTCTGGAACGCAGATGTCAATACCCGAAAAATATATAAGGTTGATCCAGGATCAGGAACAATACTGAAAACAATTGATGCGCCGGACAATTTTCCCCGGGGACTGGCGTGGGACGGTCATTATCTCTGGTGTACTGATAATATTTCTGACAAAATTATTCAATTCAGCCCCGATGATGGTACGACAATTCGGGAATTTAAATCGCCTGTCAAGGACCCGCGGGGCATTTGCTTTGATGGAACATATTTATGGATAGCAGATCGGGTTGCTGATGAGATACACATGGTTGATCCGGAAAGCGGTTGTGTTATATTGATTACCGAGGCGCCGGGTGCTTTCACCCGTGGATTGGCGTTTGATGGTAAATTTCTTTGGGCGGTGGATTATCAGAACGACAAGTTGTATCAATTAAAAATACGCGACAATGAAATTTTTGTCCGTTCCGACGAGCGTCATGCGAAAGTAACGATTACCCACCAGATGAAAAATTTTGGCCCCAATGATATCAAAACCGCAGATGTCCATCTGCCGATCCCGATGAATCGTGACAATCAACGGCTAAATGGTGATGTCCAGTATGCCCCAAAATATTCACAAATTGCGACAGATAAATGGGGCCAAAAGACGGCAGTTCTGCATTCGGAAAATTTAAAAGCCCAAGCAATTCAGGAATTTGTTTCAGTCACCGATGCAACGATATGGGAAACACGCTATTTCATTTTCCCCGATAAAGTGGGCGCGCTGCAAGAAATCCCCAAAGAAATTATGGCGTTATATCTTGAAAACAATGAGAAATACCAGATTGATCATCCGGTTATCCGGGAGGCCCTGAAAGAATGTGTCGGTGAGGAGAAAAATCCCTACTGGATTGCGCGGAAGATTTTCAATTATCTGATCGAAAATATGTACTATGAAATGGTTGGCGGCTGGAATACGGCGCCGACGGTTCTGGACCGGGGCAACGGCTCTTGCTCGGAATATACGTTTGTTTATATTGCCATGTGTCGGGCGGCAGGGCTCCCGGCGCGTTATGTTGGCTCTGTAGTTGTCCGGAATGACGATGTCAGTATGGACGATGTGTTTCATCGCTGGGCGGAAGTTTATCTGCCAAATTACGGCTGGATACCGGTTGATCCCAGCGGGGGCGATCAGGAATTACCCCGGGACCAAGCCAATTATTTTGGACATCTGGCAAATCGTTTTTTAATAACTACAGAAAGTGGTGGTGGTTCTGAAACAATGGGCTGGACTTATAATGCCAATGAATTCTGGACAACCGAACCTCAGACAAAAGTGGAAATTGAAACCATCGCTGAATGGGAACCGCTGGACAATTAAAAAGGCAAAATTAATAAAATATAGGTGTGGCTTCGCTTATTTTTAAAATGTAATGACGGTGAAGCCGTCATCGATATATTGTGTCATACTCGGGTGACCGGACATATCATCACCCAGCCGCAAATTTTGTTTTTCGGCCGAGGCCAGACTACCCATTTTTTGGGCGCAAGCCCGGCACACACAATCGATTAATCCCAGGTCTTTAGCTTTTTGATACAAAATGGCAAAAGGTTTTGCCGGGTCATTCAGATCTTTAACCAGTTTTGTGGCGCTGCCTTCAATAATAATTTTTACAATATAATTTTTCGAATGCATATCCAGTGCATTTAGCAACACATGTACGAAACACATTGGATCGCCATTGAAGGCAAACAGAGCATATTTTTTATTCATATTTATTCTCCTTAATTAGCCAATAAACAAAATTGAAAACAGCGCAACACACAATATGGCGATTCCGCCCGGCACAGCTACTTTTATATAGTAGTCTTTTAAACTTGTTTTAAAATATTCCAGTGTCACCGATACGCAGGGATGGATTGGTGAAACAACGTAACCGACAAATACAGAAAAGTACATAACCGCAAATACCAGTGGCGACATCGAAACTGTACCAAAACTGGCATAATAAATCGGCAACAGAATTGATACCGGGACCTGTACCCGGCCGGTGACGAACCCTAAAAACAGGAATGTTTCATTAAATGCAATCGCGGCGATAGCCGCTGAAGCATCGGTGGCTTTAAAAATATTCAGAAATATAAACATTCCCAAAATCAGCAGGAAAAAACGCCAGGGACGCATTTTCAAGGTAATCGGTTTTAGTGCTTTTAGTGATAATTTGCCGAAATAAAATGTTATTCCGAGAGAGAATAAAACTCCAGCAATAAGCGGGACTTCCTCTATCACATTTGGGAACAGTGATTTACCGACTATATGAATCACCGGCGCAATCATTACTGCGATAATGGGTTGAAGGATTTTTCTGGAATCATGTTTTCCGCTTAGAACGCTGTTGTCTTTTATTGGTCTAAGGATGAAGAAGTACCCCAGCAGGGTAAGCAGTAAAAACGCCGGTAACAAGTACAGAACTTCGGTATAGAGATCGATCCCAGCCATTTTGGTGGTTGCCAGCAGCCCGGCGAGTGGATAGATCATGACCAGAATGTGCCGAAACCACACGTTGATTGCCGCGTAATCGGCTTTTGTGGCCCCGCTTCCGACGTTGGCAATCACCGGCGCCGACAACAGTGCGCCGCCCGGCATGGTGAGCATACCCATAAACGCCGGGGCGATAAACAGGAATGTTTTACTACGCATGTTCAGCGATTGAATCAGATCTTTTATCAATCCTGATTCAGTGAGAGCGCCACCGATTATGGGCATAATTCCGACTGCCAGGGCCAATAAAAATATTGAGGGATCACCAATTGTTTTAATAAAAATAGCAACAACATTGCTTGTCGGTAAATTCAGTATACCGAGAATGAATGAAGAGATCATCAGACCGAGCCAGATACTTTTCCGGCCGATCCCGATTAGCAAAATGATTGAAAAAAGAAAACTAAACCAGATTAATAACATACAAAATCCTGTGTAACTAAACTTGTAACTAAAGCGAAATTAAAGATATCAAATCGCTTTTAGGTATTCAACAACTTTAATCGGAATATATGTCAGAAAAATTAAGTAATAAGGATAAAGACAATATCGAATATAGTGGTTTTACTAAGGTGTCTTAAGGTTTTATAGTGGTGTATGATAGAAGAAAAACAAACATTTTAACAAAAGTAATAATAATATATAATTCAGGGCAAAAAAAACATTTTTTTTTATTGCGAATAATTTATCATATTATCGACGGTTCTTAACCCAATATGAAAAATAATTAAAATCAAATATGTCTACAACCTCATACGAATACGGGCAATTTTAATAAATCGGCAAGCCGGCCGCTTTCTGTTTATAAAAAATATCTTTTAAACAATAAATGAAAAAACCACAGAGGTAGAAAATGCAAAAGAACTTGTTGCTGATTGTTTTTTAGCGTGTTGCTGATAGCGAGTGCCGTCGGACAGACAGGCGTCACAATTGGTCCTGAATCGATGGACCTGACCTTGTCGCAATACACGAACCATTTGGTTGATACACTTGAGATCACCATTAATAATGGCAGCGCCGAGCTGCTGGAGTGGGAGTTTTTTGTTAAAACGTTGCCCCCGGTGACGTTTACCAAAGAAAACCGGGCCGATTGTACTTTGCCGGAAAACCAGGACAGGATTACGGATAACGTCTGGATAACACGGGACAATACTAGAGGTTTAATTAATATTGCCCGGGAACCAGAGGTTAACTATGATGCTGATAAAAGCGACATTGGCGGAGGAATGCCCATCCATACAGAACTGGTGGATTCGGAAAGGTCGTTTCTTTGCATTTGATTGAAGAGGACTTCTACTTTGACGTGGTTTTTCACAGCTGGACCAGTGGCGAAGAAGAAGGCGGTGGTGGCTTCTCCTATACACGTGAATTGGCGAATCCTTCGTGGATTTCAGCCGGTGTACCTGTAAAGGGGCTGGTGGGTGCCAGTGGTACCATACCCGGCAGTGAATCATTCGATGTGGATATATTATTTGATGCCACAGACCTGATAAGAGGCGACTATTTTGCCAATGTCAAAGTGAGCAGCAATGATATAGACAACCCGGTGATTAACGTGCCGGTTCAACTTATTGTTGAAGGCCCGTTACCGGTAATTGTCGTGGATCCGAAACCGATTTTTGCAGTATGGTCTGTCTCAACCGGACAGCTTGACTCCGTAGTTACAGTTGAAATCAATAATGCTGGCGATGATCGGCCAGAATATTTCCCTGTATGTTATTCAGGAAGACCTCTATTTTGATGTTGTGTTCCATAGCTACAGCGGTGGC
>Ga0268276_1000864_pt1 | contig 32947 bp, 28 predicted proteins | sample saktaG_4_FD_190145 | JGI IMG/M metagenome (GOLD analysis project Ga0268276, IMG submission 190145) | Saline water microbial communities from Sakinaw Lake, British Columbia, Canada - sak_2010_1_5_45m | ecosystem: Environmental > Aquatic > Non-marine Saline and Alkaline > Saline ...
TAGCAGAGGAGCAATTGTTAAAGCAAGACGGCGGTGTGATGAACGTTCTGGTTTCATCCACACCGATCTTCTATAAAGGGGAACCTGCCTTTCAGGTTACTGCCGTTGATATCACCGAACGTAAGCGGACGGAGGAAGAGCTACAGGAGAGTGAGGAACGCTATAAAGATTTATGGGAGAATGCCCCGGTTGCTTATCATACGCTTGATACAAAAGGAATTATCACCCGGGTCAATCAAACCGAAGCGAAAATGCTTGGATGCATACCCGAAGAAATGGTAGGAAAATCTATCTTTGAATTTATCCTGCCGGAGCAGCAAGCAGAGGCAAAAAAAAGGTTTCGGCGAAAACTATCCGGTGAGCATATATCAAAGGCAGAGGATAGAATATATGTAAAAAAGGATGGCACAAAAGTTTATGTTGCGATTGATGATGTATTGGGACGCGATAGCGATGGTAAGGTTTTAAGTGTCCGGTCAACCATGATTAATATCACCGAACGTAAGCAGGCGGAAAAGGAACTTGAAAATCTCTATACAGAATCGCAAGAAGCCCGAAAATCGCTGTTAAGCATTCTGGCGGATGTTACCGAAAAAGAGCAATCCTTACGGGAATCGGAGGAAAAATACCGAGCGATATTTGACAACATTTCCGAGGGGATATATCGCACAACACCGGATGGTAAAATAATATTTGCCAATCCGGCGCTTATTAAGATGTTAGGGTATGACAGCGCCGAAGAACTTTTGAAAGTCAATGTCCGGGATGGGTACAAATCCCCGGGCGACAGTCAAAAGTTCGTAGAATTGATCGATAGGAATGGACGGGTTTACGGTTTTGAATCTATATGGAAGAAGAAGGATGGAACCGCTCTTTTCATTAGGGAAAACGCCAGTATAGTTCGAGATGAGAATGGTGAAATTTTATACTATGATGGTACGGTCGAGGATATCACAGACCGTGTCCGCCGGGAGGAAGAGCATAAACGTTTAGAGAAACAACTTCATCAGTCCCAGAAGATGGAATCTGTCGGGCAATTAGCCGGCGGTATTGCCCATGATTTCAATAATATCTTGACGATCATCTCGGGATACAGTCAGCTTCTATTGGAGCGCCTTGACAAGAATACTCCGCTGCGGAAAAATGTTGAAAAGATTATGAAAGCAGGTGAACAAGCCGCTTCTCTGACCCGGCAGCTTCTGGCGTTTAGCCGCAAACAGGCGCTGGCGCCAAAGGTACTGGATTTAAATGCCATGCTTGCCGATTTAAAGAAAATGTTAGGGCGTCTTATTGGCGAGGATATTAAAATGGATACTGTTCTGGAGCCTGATCTTATGCATGTCAAAGTTGACCCCGGCCAAATAGAACAGGTAATAATGAATCTTGTGGTCAATGCCCGTGACGCCATGCCGGATGGTGGAAAAATCACTGTCAGAACCGAAAACGTGGATATAGACAAAGAGCTATCCAAAGTTATTCCCGAAGCCTTGCCGGGCAGATTTGTTCGTTTTTCGGTCGAGGATGCAGGGGTAGGGATCGATAAAGCAATCATCGACCAGATTTTCGAGCCTTTTTTTACTACGAAAGATGTTGGCGTCGGCACCGGGCTTGGTCTATCGGTTGTATATGGAATTATTAAACAGCATGATGGCTGGATTAATGTTTACAGCGAACCGGGGCAAGGCACAATTTTCAAAGTTTACCTGCCGGCTGTTTCCGCAGAGATAGATGATATAACAAAAGATACAATTTCTTTAAAGGAACTTAAGGGAAGCGGCGAGCGAATCCTGCTGGTGGAAGATGAAGAGGGAATACGCGGATTTGCCGCAGAGGCGCTGCGTGAAAGTGGTTACATCATATTTGAAGCTGCCAATGCCAAAGAGGCGCATGATCTATTTATAAATGAAAATGGGAATTTTGACCTGGTCTTTAGCGATGTTGTTATGCCGGGTAAAAGCGGTCTTGAATTGGTCGATGAACTTATTTCAGGCAAGCCCGATCTTCAGGTGCTGCTGTGCAGTGGTTATTCAGATAAAAAGTCGCAATGGCATGAAATTAAAAAGAGAGGATTCCGGTTTTTACAGAAACCGTATGCTGTGAGCGATTTGCTAAAGATTATCAGAGAGATAATCAGCCCCGAATAAATTCCCCAGGAGGACAGGCGGTGGTGGTGGTCGCTTATCCCACCCAATAAATTGGGTTTTGTGTAGTGGTCGCTTATCCCACCCAATAAAATGCCTGCCTGGCGCCCGCCTGCCGTCGGGCAGGGCAGACAGGGGTGGTTAACCTTTGAAGAGGATGATTAACAATTCAGCAAATAAAACGCTAACCACCGGCTTGAGACCATGTATCGGTTGCAGAGTGGGAACCCAGCAACCAGAATAAACGTTAACCGCCGGCTTTAGCCGGTGGATTATTATGAAAATACTCAGTCTGTATATCCATTTTCCTTTCTGTTTGAAGAAATGTCGTTACTGCGATTTTTATTCTGAATCCTTCGATTTACCGAAGGTAGACAAATGGCTTGACGCACTTATCAGGGAAATTGATATCTGGAAACCGGACTATTCAGATTTTAAAATTTATACCCTGTTCTTTGGTGGTGGAAGCCCAAATCTGCTCAGTTCTACACAATTTATCAGACTGCTTGAATCCCTGAAGACCGCGTTTGATATGAGTGAGTTGACCGAATTTACGGTTGAAACCAATCCGGTTAAACGGGATCGGGAATTTCTCATGCTACTAAAAGACACTGGCGTTAACAGGTTGAATGTCGGTGTTCAGTCATTTATCGAAAATGAACTTCAGACCCTGGGCCGTATTCATAGTGTCACTGATGTTGTTGACATGTTTGAAAATCTGGATGCAGTCGGTTTTGACCATATCGGTTTGGATTTGATTTATGGTATTCCCGGACAATCGATTGACAGCTGGCGGGATTCGCTTAGTCACGCTCTGAATTGCGGAGTAGATCATCTGTCATTATATAATCTGAGTTACGAAGAGGGAACACCGCTTTCTAAACTGCTTGAGCAGGATAAAATAAATCCTACTGACAGTGATGTTGAAAAGCAGATGTATCTGGAAGCCTGTCAATTATTACTCGAGAATGGCTATCATCATTATGAAATATCGAATTGGGCCAAACCGGGCAGCGAATCCCGGCATAATCGGGTATACTGGGAGGGCAAGCGCTATCTGGGCCTGGGACCTGCCGCCCATTCCTATGATGGGAAATCCCGTTGGTGGAATGTTCGTTCCATCGACAAGTATTTAGAATTGACAAAAATAGGACAATTACCGGTTGATTCTCGGGAGGAACTGACCGGGCAGGATCGTGAAATTGAACACCTGTTCTTACGGTTGCGAACGAGTGACGGCCTTTCCCGCAGTCAATTCGAGAATCTTTTCCATATCGATTTCGACAGAATTATCGATAAACTGATAAAATTAAATATTGATGAAGAATACTGGATATTCGATGGTCACAGGTTTAAATTAACACCCGGCGGCTGGTTTGTCAGCGATTCGATTATTTATACGATTCTTGGTTTTGTTGAGGAGATAAGAAATGATCATAAAAAAAGTTGAATCTGTTCCCAAAATCGCCATCGTCGAGGATGGAGTCAAAGGAGTTGTAAAACAGGTGCTGCTTGGGCCCGATGATGGAGTCCCGAATTTCATCATGCGGCAGTTTACCGTTGAACCGAACGGATATACGTTTTATCATACACATGACTTTGAGCATGAAATCTATGTAGTTTCGGGGAACGGAATAGCCAGAAGTGACCGGAAAGAGACCCATTTCTCAAAAGAAACAGCGATTCTGGTAAAACCTAATGAGGTTCATCAGTTTGTCAATAATGGGACCGAGCCGCTGGTTTTTTTGTGCCTGATTCCGAAAATGTAATTGAACTTTTATATAAGCTGTATGTTAAATGAATATCTTACCACGAAGTATTGAGGAATAAATGACTAAAGAGACAAAAAAACCGCTACTAAAACCCAGTGTCAAACAGGAAATAAAATCCTGGGTACTGATCATTCTAATTGCCCTGGGAATCAAGCAGACAATTGTTGCATCCTATCATGTTCCGACCGGGTCCATGGAAAATACCATCATGACCGGGGATTTTCTATTCGGGAATAATTTTATTTATGGTTCCCGGACGCCGGACTGGATCGGAATTCCCTATACACGCATGGGCTTTCATATTCCCTGGTTCCGCCTGCCATCCATTAAGGAACCGGAACAAGGGGATATTGTCATATTCAAGTATCCTGAAGACCAGTATGTTCATTATGTCAAACGTTGCATCGCGGCGCCGGGCCAGACTATTGAAGTTGTTAACAAAGAAGTGTTTATCGATGGGGAACGTTATCCCGATCCGAAGCATTCGAAATATGTTCGCCCGACAACCTATTCCGAATACTGGAAAGATTACAATATTTTTCCAAGAGGCGCCGGAAATCAGGATAATTACGGACCGATTTACGTTCCCAAAGTGGGCGATACTTTACGCATTGGCGAATACCCGACACAGCTATTAAAAAATGTCGTGGAACTGGCTCATCATTCGTTTTATATTCAGGATGGGAAGGTGGTCATCGATGAAAATGAACAGGATTACTATATTGTTGAGCAGAACCACTATTTTATGATGGGTGATAATCGTGACAACAGTCTGGACAGCCGCTTCTGGGGATTTGTACCCTTTGATCTGGTGGTTGGCCGGGCAATGGTGGTATGGTTATCCATAAATAAAGAGATGCCGCTTTACCGGTTTACAAAAATTGTGCGCTGGAATCGATTCGGAAAAGTCTTATCCTGATTTAAATCACCCTATTAAGGTTTTCCTCTAACAATTCCAGTATATTTTACCGAACAAATAATTAAACCGTTTTGATCATGGATTTTTGCAGAATAGTGTCTAAGAAGCATGTAATTTCTTGTGGAAGGATGAAAGATGGCCCGAGTGTCTATACTTTTCTTGCATCTGCGAATTGATAATCATAAATTCATTTCACGTCTTCGGGACAGGGTGAAAATCCTGACCGGCGGATAAAGTCCGCGAGTTCCGGTTAATCGGGACAGATCCTGCGAAATTCAGGAACCGACGGTAAAAGTCCGGATGGAAGAAGATTTAACGAAGTCCCGAACGTTCGGGTTTTTTTATGGATAAACATCAGAAATGGATGCATCAGGCGCTGGCACTCGCTGAAAAAGGGCGGGGGAATACCAGTCCCAATCCAATGGTCGGCGCCGTCCTTGTTAAAGACAATAAAATTGTTGGTGAAGGATACCATCAAAAGTTTGGAAGTTCACATGCTGAGGTCGGAGCCATTGCCCAAGCCGGTGAATCTGCCAAAGGCGCGATGTTGTATGTCAACTTGGAGCCTTGCAGTCATGAAGGCAAAACACCGCCATGTGCGCTTAAAATCATTAATGCCGGTATTTCAGAAGTGTTCATCGGTATGATCGATCCGAATCCGCAGGTTAATAGCCGTGGCGTCCGCTTACTTCAGGACGCCGGAATAACGGTGCACGTCGGGCTGCTGGAAGATGAAGCGCGGCAATTAAACCGGGGATTTATTCACACTTTTAAAAAGAAAAGACCCTGGATAACCCTTAAAATGGCCCAAACTGCAGATGGATACATCGCCGATGTTTCCGGAAAAAGTCAATGGATCAGTTCTTCCGTTGCCCGTGAATTTGTGATGAATCAGCGAACTCAACACGACGCCATTATGGTAGGTATGGGAACTGTATTCAAGGACGATCCGGGATTGCTGCCAGTGAATCGTGATGGGTTTATTCCATACCGGGTCGTTTTGGACGATATACTCAGGATTCCGGCCCGCCTGAAACTTGTTTCCGATGAATTTCGAAACCGAACCGTAATTGTTACAGCAACGGATGAGAAAAAACAAAAAATAAAACAGTTGATCGGATCGGGAGTGCAAATCATGCATGTTCCCGGTGATTCCTTTGGTTGGATCGATTTACCCAAAGCCATGGGGCAATTGGCTGAGTTTGGAATTACATCCATATATTCCGAGGGTGGAAGTCAGGTTGCGGGTTCGCTCATTCAGCAGGGATTAGTCGATGAAATTCAACTGTTTGTCGCTCCAAAAGCGCTGGGTGAAGGCATCTCAACGTTCAGTGGATTCATGAAATCTCTGGATAGCGCGATTCAGTTGGAATGGGAAGACGTGCAAATGCTGGGACCGGATGTACTGATTCGAGGGAGATTAGCCTGATGTTTACCGGATTAATTGAAGAACTAGGCACTGTCCGACGGATTTCAACAAATCCTGAAGGACGTGTTTTTGAAATCACCGCTAAAAAGGTCCTTGAGCAACTGGCTATTGGTGACAGTATCGCTATTGATGGTACCTGTCTGAGTGTTATTTCTCTTAAAAATGATGGATTTACAGCGCAGGCTGTTCAGGAAACTATTGCCCGGTCTACGCTTAATTATTTCAGGAATGGAATAAAAGTCAATCTCGAACGAGCTATGCCGGCTGTTGGACGTTTTGGCGGTCATTTTGTACAGGGGCATGTGGATGGGATTGCTGTGATCTCAAACATTGTCAATAGCGGCCGAGCTGCAGTAATCACAATAGATTTGCCTGTTGGATTAACGCGTTATGTGGTTGTTAAAGGGTCCATAGCGATTGATGGGATCAGTCTCACAGTGGCTGAAAAATCAGGAAATCTGGTGTCGGTTTCAGTAATACCGTTGACGTTGCATGATACTAATCTGTCGTTAAAAAGGAAAGGTGATTTTGTCAATATCGAAGTCGATATGATGGCTAAGTATGTTGAACAATTTGTATCCGGAAACTCTGATGGAGACACAAATTTAGTGGAAAAAATCAGAAACTGGGGTTATAAAAATAAGTAAAGGGAAATGATGAAATTCAATACAATTAAGGACGCAATCGCGGATTTTAAAAAAGGGAAATTCGTTATTGTTGTCGACGATGAGAATCGTGAAAATGAAGGTGATTTTATTATCGCTGCGGAAAAGATCACTCCGGAAGCGGTCAATTTTATGGCAGTCCACGCCCGAGGCTTGATGTGTGTGGGTTTAACAGAAAAACGAGCCAAAGAGCTGTGCCTGGATTTAATGGTTTCTAAAAATACAGCCATCCACAGTACCCGCTTTACGGTAAGTGTCGATTATACAAAAGGGACAACAACAGGCATTTCCGCCTCTGATCGGGCTGCGACGATTAAAGCACTGGCAGACCCGGATACTAATCCCGATGATCTGGGTCGTCCCGGACACATTTTTCCGATTATTGCCCGTTCCGGTGGTGTTTTGCGTCGTACCGGACATACCGAGGCATCAGTCGATCTGACAATGATTTCCGGATTGACGCCGGTCAGTGTCATGTGCGAGATTATGGATAAAAATGGTGAAATGGCCCGTGGTGAAACACTGTATAAAATCGCTCAGGATTTCAATATTAAAATTATTACCGTGGAAGAGTTAATCGAATACCGACGCAAACACGAATGCTATATTGAGCGAATCAGTCAGGCAATACTCCCAACCAAAATCGGGAAATTTGATATTGTCGTCTATATTGATCATTTAACTGATAAAGAACATGTCGCCATGGTAATGGGCGATGTTGCCAACGGTGAACCGGTAATGGTCCGGGTTCATTCCGAATGCCTTACCGGGGATGTATTCGGTTCATTGCGCTGTGATTGTGGTGATCAATTGGATCATGCAATGCGGATGATTGCAAAGGAAGGCCGTGGTGTTGTATTGTACCTGCGGCAAGAGGGGCGCGGGATTGGATTAAAACATAAGATCAGCGCCTACAACCTTCAGGATCAGGGCATGGATACGGTTGAAGCAAATGTTGAGTTGGGGTTTCTGCCTGATCTCCGGGATTATGGAATGGGTGCACAGATGCTGTCGGATTTGGGTATTAAAAAAATGACACTCTTGACCAATAATCCAAAGAAAATTGTTGGTCTGCAAGGATACGGATTGGAAATTATCGGCAGGGTTCCGATTGAAATTCAGCCCAATCCGGAGAATGAAAAGTATTTGAAAACAAAGCGGGATAAAATGGGTCATATGATCCTGAATAACAAAAAGTAGGTGTGTTATGGTAAAAATTATTGAAGGTGTATTATCAGCGGAAAAAATGCGGACGGCTATTGTCGTCAGTCGGTTTAACGATATGATTACCAAAGAATTGATGGCTGGGGCTATCGACTGTCTGAAACGTCATGGAGCCAGCGAAGAAGATATTCATGTTCATTGGGTTCCCGGTGCAATGGAAATCCCACGGATTGCAAAAGCGGTCGCTGAATCAAAAAAATACGATGGGGTTATCTGCCTTGGCGCCATTATCCGTGGTGCGACACCCCATTTTGACGTAGTTGCTGCGGAATCATCCAAAGGCGTTGCCCGTTTATCAATGGATTCGGATGTGCCGGTTATTTTTGGAATATTGACGACGGACTCGATTGAGCAGGCTCTGGAGCGTGCCGGTACCAAATCAGGAAACAAAGGCTGGGATGCGGCATTAAATATGATTGAAATGGCTAATTTACTCCGCACAATCAAAAGGTAATATTGGTGAGGCCTAAGGTACTTTTTACGCTTTTATTGATTATTCCAATTCTGATAAAAGGTCAGTCCGTAATTGGGGAATGGGACAGTTATACATCCGCTCTGAATGTTCGGGATATCCTGGCAATTGAAAACTCGATTTTTGCTGCCAGCAGTGGCGGCTTAGTCGAGTATGATAAAATAACCGATCAATTTGAGACTTATACTATCAAAGATGGTCTATCCCGGAATGACATTCAGTGCATGGCTCTGGATAAATATAACCGTGTCTGGCTGGGGATGAGCAGCCCGGATGGTGAAATCAATATCTGGAACAGTCAGACAAAAACCGTCGAGGAAGTTTTTAATTCCTTTGAATTTGGGGATGAATTAACCAGTATTGTGTCGATTGTTTTCACCGGGAATAAAGCCTTTGCCGCCTATCGACACAATGTGGATTGGGGTATTGCTTACTTCAAAATTATCGACGGAGAATATCGATATCAGGATCGTCTGGAAGCGTTTCCATCAGGTGTTTCAGGAATCAACTCCCTGCAGGTGATCAATGATACTCTCTGGCTGGCAACGACTTCGGGACTGTTATTTGCTGATTTGGACCAGACTGATTTAAAGCCGGAATCTGCCTGGCGAATCATCGACTTGCCCGGTTCAGGAAATATCGCCAGAGTTGTTCAATACACTGGGAAAGTTATTTTTAATCTCGATAATGAGATTTATGAAATTCAAAACGAACAAACCCATCTTTATAATAGTAATCAGTCAAAAAGTATTTCCGATTTGATTCTTGATAATACGGGTGAATTATACGCAATGACATCTTCAGGTATTGATCGGTTTAATTCAGGTACATGGACCAGAAAGGTGACTGTTGCCGCAACAAAATGTAGCTTTGATAGCGACAATATCTTATGGGGCGGTTCGGAAATCCGTTGTCTCTGGTTCAAAGAGACCAGTAATCCTCACTATTTAATACCTAATACAATACTGGACAATATTTACACGGCTTTATGGGTAAACGAAGATGGTCTGATCATGGCAGGTACCCAAAAAGGATTTAGTTTGCTGACCGATGATGGTTGGTATAATATTCGTGGTTTACCAACTACCGACCCGGCTATTGATGGACTTGATAATCAAGATTGGTCACGATTTGTTGCAGATACTATTGCTTACAGTTTGTCTGGTGACGGACGTATTTACAACCTGGTCCGGAACAATCGTGGCGATTATTTTGCGCCATTATATGGCTCATTGCAGCGATATTTGCGACCGGGCGGACTGCTGGAATTTAATCCTGATGATCTGAAAAATTACACCGTGTACGATACTACCGATCAAAAGTTAGCCGCCTCCGAAGGTAAAGGCGGGAGCGACTACTATCTCGGCATTGGATATGTTGCACTCGATGCTGATGAAAACCTGTGGATTGCCAATCAATATGCCCAGAATGATAATGTTATCGCTGTATTGACCAGTGATGACCAGTGGACTCATTTCAATATTGAAGAAGCGCATGGTTATTTAAATTATCATACCACATCGATAATATTTGATCAGAAAGGACGGGTCTGGTTCGCGTCTGAAGTCCACACCGGTGAGACTCCGTCACCGGCTAATGGCGGTATTATTGTACTGGATTATAACGGTACTTTATTTGATAAAAAGGATGATGAATGGTACTGGATCACCACGGCAAATGGTCTGGCAAATAATGCTGTCTATTCACTGGCCTTTGATACTAATGAAGAACTCTGGATAATGAGCGCCGACGGTATTCAGAGGGCAATTGTGGCTTCCAATTTTCCCGGTCGGTATTTTAGTCAGATTGATGATGCAGTTCTGGCCAGTGTACCATTTGCCAAAGAGTGCCGCATTAAGGTCGATGGACTCAATAATAAATGGATCACAACCGTCGGTTATGGTGTGAAAGTTTATACCTATAACGGCATCTGGTTGAATGATGTGGAGGGATTTACGAGCGAAAACTCAGGTCTGTTGAGCAATACGGTGCTTGATATCGCTTTTAATAATGCTGAAGGATTGGTTTATCTGGCGACAACCAAAGGAATCTCAGTCTATAAATCCGTCTATGCTGTTTTTGGAAACAAATATAGAGATCTGAAAATATTTCCCATGCCCTATGAAATTCCGTCGTCAAGACCAATGGTTATTGATGGACTGCTCCAGGAATCCGATGTAAAAATAATCACCCTTGACGGAACCTTCGTCCGGCATTTGTCCTACATTGAGGGTGACGTCATCGGTCAGCAGGCATTCTGGGACGGAAAAGATCATCACGGTCGCTATGTCAGCAGTGGGGTCTATCTCTGCATGGTTTATACGAAAGAAGGCGATACATCCGTCGGTAAGATAGCCGTTATTCGGAAATAACATGAGCAGCAGTTCCCGGTTAAATAAATTCGTTGTGACGCTTGTCTTATTATCCGGAATATTAACCGCGCAGGACCGCATTTATTTTGATATTAAAACCACTTTCGATGAGAAAACGGAACTGTTGCCTGTCGAACTGGGCACAACGCTGGTTTTCTCTCAATCAGACTGGGCGGGAGTTCTGGAACTCGGTGAAGATTATTGTATTTTCATGCGAAATTACCGGCGTAAAGAAACCCAAAGTGCTGTATTTATCAGTTTAGATATTGAGCTTCGAAAACCCGGCACATTCAAAGCCGGCGATATACTTGGGACTCGCACAATACGTTTGAAGATTAACCGGGACGATACCGTTTCATCTGCCACGGAATTTTATAATTTAATTAAATCCGGATTTGATATATCGGAAGACGATTATCATAACGAGACAATAATTATTGGTAAAGTTGTTGAAAAAACCGCCTGGACTTTGTACAGATCAATTCAGGGTAACCGAACCGATTTCAGCAATATCATTCCCGCAAGGATATAAAGTAAATGGTGACAACTTATCGGCTTACTGGGGAACGGTGCCGCCAGGATGATGAAAGACGCGCCGCAGCTGGCGTGTATATTTATACGTTTCAATTAAAACAGTCGTATCTGATGTAGAAAATGCTGCTATTAAAATAGTGCTTAGCTACCTAACCAGCAGTACATCATAAGCCAGTCCCGGAGTGCGGAGCGTGACTTTTTTATCGGAAATCCGATAGCGGGTGGTTTCTAATAACGATACCAGAGACTCGCCCTCGAACCAGTCTGGAAGACGAAGCGCAATTTCCCTGGAATTCCCACCTTTATTGATGATGACAATCAGACGGTTTTGCGTATCGCCCCGGCTATATACCATTATATTGTTATCGGTATAAAGATTAAGATAGTCGCCACGTCGAAGGCAGGAATATTTGTTGCGCAGATTTGTTAATTGTGTAAACGCTTCAAGCTGCTTTGTCTCGAATTCCGAAAGATCGTCATCAAAGCGCATCATCCGGCGGTTATCGGGATCGTTAGCGCCGGTCATCCCGAATTCATCGCCGTAAAAAACGATCGGCACTCCCGGAACAGTCATGAGATAACAGAAAAGAATCTGCTCCTTTAAATAAGTCGAATATTCATCGACTTTAATGGCAGGCTCCCGGAATGCCCGCTCCACGCCGTTTTCTGAGAGAGTGATATCACCTTCCAGCAATCCCATAATTCGAATCTGGTCATGACTGCCGATAATATTGCCCATTACATGATTGGTTCCGTAAACCTCAAGAGCTTTATCAATTGCTACCTTTAATTCACCCAGATCGCCATTGGAGTCTGAAAATATTCGCCGCAGCGCAAAATACTGTCCGAAATTAAATTGGGAGTCCAGCATCCCGTTATTGACGTAGGATTTGATCAGATCGTCGCCGCCGAATGTTTCGCCAATCTGGTAGACGTTCTGGGAACGAGACGGACTTATTTCAGATTTGATCTTATGCGTGAGGCCGCGCCAGAAACCGTAGGGAACATGTTTGGTTGCATCATGACGAAAACCGTCAATACCGGTTTCATTCATCCACCAGAAAGCATTGTTGGTCATTGCCTCAACGGCATTTGCGGAATTCTCATAGTCAAATGATGCCAGGAAAGTATCAAACCAGGTTGTCAGTCGATACTCGTCCCAACGGCGGATATTTTGCGTTCCGTCAGGGAGATCATATGTGCCGAACCAATCCCGGTGTTCCTGGTAATAGGGGTGCTCGATGTGGACGTGATTCGATACAAAATCAAGCAATATTTTTAGATCGTGCCGGTGAGCGGTTTCGACGAGCTGTTTAAACTCATCCATTGTACCGAAACGCGGCTCGGTTTCGTCGGGACTGACCGGCCAGTATCCGTGATAACCGCTGTAATAACGGTACGGTTCCGGCCATTCCTGCCAGGCCAGGTTGGTAGTTTTGTTGACCGGTGAAATCCAGAGTGTATTGACGCCTATATCGTTGAAATAACCACTCTCGATTTTCTCGATAATGCCGGTAAAATCACCGCCCTGGAAATTGGCCCGCCGGTTCAATTCCGGGTGATCGATCGGTTTGTCATTTTCCTTGTCACCATTGGCAAAACGATCAATCATCAGGGAATAGATTATCGCGTCCTGCCATTGAAATGGTTCTTTATTTGTTACCGGCTGTCCATTTTTAAACCAGACTGTTAACACGTTTCCCGGCAGGTCTTTATACGTCGCTACAATGCGAATCGTCGAAGATTCTGAATTGCGGCTTGCCTGATTTAAATCTACGCTAATCTCATGGCCGCCGATATGAATATTTTCATGTGGATAGAGTTCATTATCGATCAGGGCAGTGACAGTAATGTCATCAATTTCACTTTTTCCGTCAACCGCCAGGCGTATGGTTGTATTATCATGATTTGGAAGAAAATAGAGCTTTGGAATCGAATCCCTGTTGGCTGATTGAACATGCCGCAAAGAATTGAAATACCCAAAACCGTTGTCCACTTTTACCGAATTTTCCGGATCGTATATCTCCCGCTTGCCGATCACAAACTGATACTCATAGATCCCGTCGTCTAAAAATACAGATTGTGTAAAAATACCGTCGCAATCGTCATCGTACATGGGTGTGGAATTCCGGCTCCAGTTATTGAAATTACCCATGATAAAAACATCAACACCGGGTTCATCAACGGCGCACTGAAAAATTACTTCGGTTTTGGCCTTGACAATCACCGGCAGAATCATTGTTTCATTTCCGTTTCTGAAATGAATATAACTGAGGCCGGTGAATCCATCCGCAGGTGTCAGTTTCAGTTCATTGGCTATCGGTGAATAATTTAAAGCAATATTGTTATTCGATTTAAATTTCAGATTATAGGATTTCGCGAAAAAAATATCACAAACTGGAAGCGTAGTGCTTTGACCCGGATCAATGGTTAGGAATTCAATCAGGTCCTTTGTCTGGTATGATTGTCTGGTACCGGAACACGAAATCAGCAGCAAACCTAGAAATAATCCTGCTGTAAGGAGCAGTATTGGTTTTCGGTTGACGACAACAGCCATTTAAATTCCTCCGGTTATAATTCATAAAGGACAAGCGCCGAAATCGGTTTTAGCTCTAAGGTGGTTGTATTGACCGGACTGATAATATCCACACCGGCATTTGAGTGATCTACAATAAGTATCCATTTACCTTCCGGAATAGAAAAGGATTCGGGTTGGTGATTGGGATTTACAAGAACCAGTATCCGGCGCCAATTGTCTTTTGTATTTCCACGTGTGATCTGATAGGCAATCCCGGTTTTTGGTGTTCTGAATTTGCGGCGATCCAAAAACTTCACATTCTTTCGAACCTCTTCAGCAGTTGCCAATCGCAGCATCGGGTGTTCTTTGCGCAACTGAATCAAACCTTTATAATAATTAAAAATATCCCAATTTTCCTGCTTATAATCCCAGCGGATTTTATTGATTTTGTCGGGCTGATTGTAACTGTTATGGGAACCGAATTTTGTCCGCAGCATTTCCTGCCCGCCATGAATAAACGGAACCCCCTGAGACGTAAAGAGTAAAACAGCAGCCAGTTTGTCCATCGCTTTTAGTTCGGTGTCGGTTAGTGAACTGTCTCCTTCAGTGGATGCAACGAGCTGATCCCATAGAGTGCGACCGTCGTGGCAGGCGACGTAATTCAGAACTTCAACCGGAGAATCGGCAAAGTCGTTTATACTGCCGATAATTCCATTTTTAATACAGTCAATATTTTTACCGGTCTGAATATAACCGGGCTCGGTATTGGACCAGGGGCCTTTCAGTGCGTCCCGGAAATGATCATTGAAAACGGCGAAACCTTCGCCACGCTGAGTTCCTTTTACCGTTGGTGTAATCGGGGTATCACCGGCCGTCCAGGGCTCGCCGTAGATGAAAATATCCGGCCGGATGGACCGCAATTCCTGCACAATTGCCGTCATGGTTTCCATGTCAATCAGCCCCATCAGATCAAAACGGTAACCATCGATTTTATATTCTTCAACCCAATATTTGAGTGATTCGACGATAAAACGTCGTATCATTGGCAATTCTGAACGGACTTCATTACCGCACCCGGAACCGTTCCAGTAATTGCCGTCGGGTTTTTCCCGGTAATAATAATGGGGCACGATTCCGTTGAAATTATAACGAATTTCGGGATTTTCCTCAGCCGTGTGATTATAAACGACATCCAGTACGACTTTGATGCCCCGTTTATGAAAGGCATCGACAAGTTGTTTGAATTCCCTGATTCGGCTTTCGTCATACTGGTTGCCGGTAAACCAGCCGTCCGGCGTATTGAAGTTGACGGTCATGTAACCCCAGAAATAGTTATTGACCGCGTTATTATGTTCGAAATCCTGAATGGGCATGAGTTGAATTGTATTTACGCCCAGTTCGATCAGATGGTCCAGACCGGTCTTGATGTCCGTTCCCGGTAATGTTGTATTCTCTTCGACGAAACCCAGGTAATTACCCTTATTCCGAATGCCGGAATTTTCGGCAATGCTGAAATCACGGACGTGAATTTCATAGATTATAGCGTCGCTGAACGGAAATGTCGGCGAATCGGCAACAGGTGTATTGTCCTGGTATATCAGCGCTCTGCCGTCATGAGTTGTCACACAACGGGCATAGGGATCTATATATTCAAGGTCTGGTTTATAGGCAGGATCGGGTCCATCGACGGAATAGGTATAATATTGACCAATAATGTCATCTTGAATGATGCTTGACCAGACACCATTTACCTTTTTCGCAAAGGATATTTTTTTGGCTTTCCCACCTATAGCCTTTTTGTACAGATTCAGGGTGACACTGCTTGCGCCGGGGGCAAACAGTGAAAAAATTGATTTTTCCCGGGAATAAATCAATCCTAAATCCGCATCCGACTGATATTCTGTCAAAATATCCCGCAGAAAAATGTCGCCGGACTTATAGCCATTGCCATTGATATTTCCCGGTAAATCAGAGGGGGAGAGGGGCTGATCAAGAACCAGCTTAAGCAGTGCGGAAGAATCGGCTGTTTCAGGTATCATTGTGATTGATTTAAACTTGTTAATAGTTTTCAAATGCAGATTCAGTTTAGGATTAAAGACCGATAATGCCTGTTTATCCAATGGATTAGAGAGGACTACCGTCAAGGTTTCAGGGCTGTCTAAAAAAGCTTTTCGGATGAATGGTTCAGTATCAGGTTTCCGGAGATAAATAGTGGCGTCACCCTGTAAAATCCAGATTTCACCGGGCATAGACCGGCTCCAGTAGCGATTGGGATTATCACGTTGTCCCCAGTTTTTGTACTTTGGCAGGATCCCAAGATTACCTTTCGGTGGATATTGATCGATTGTTAACGTATATATGGCCCCGAATTTATCACTTCCCGATGACCGTACTTCAATGTTTTTCTGATCGACCCAGGTCCAGAGAGACCAGTCAGTGTAGAGCTTGTCAAAACGGTGGTAGTGAACTGTTACGGAGTTCATTGGCTTATTTCCGGAAGGTTTGCAGTTTAATAAAAACAAAAACAGGAAAAGGAAGAATATTGCCCGGTATTCCCGGGAGAATTTTAGATAATATTTCATCGGTTTTTCCTTTTAACATATTCAATCTGATTAACGACGTATTTTAATAGTTATGAGTTAATAAAAGTATAAAAAAATCATGTTTCCCTGACAGACCTGCTGACAATAAGCTGAATCCACCGACATTATGTTATTTGTCTGAACATAAATTTTATATAACTGAAAAAATATCCTTGTAACTACCTTCTGAATTTGATATTTTAAAGAAAGTGAGGGCCTGAAATTATGAAGTTGCTTTTCAGCCTTAAATACGTGTTTTTCATCCTGCTATTATGCGGTTCTCTGGCACTCGTCGGTGATGAGCCTGATCCCCTTCCTGATAGCCCTGAAAACCAGATGCTTGTTAAGATCGGTCCTCTGGAAATTGATGCGATACTCGTGAATGGTAGTACTTTCGAAATGGGGGATAATTTCGATGCCGGTGATAGTGATGAAAAACCGGTTCATGAAATAACGCTTTCAGATTTTTATTTAAGCGTTACAGAGGTAACTGTTGCTCAGTATAAAACCTTTTGCCGTGAAACGAATCGGGCAATGCCTCTGCAGGAATCATACAGTAAAGACGATTTTCCGATAGTATTCGTTACCTGGTTTGAGGCTCAGGAATTCTGTAAGTGGGTTGGTGGTAGTTTGCCCACTGAAGCTCAATGGGAATATGCGGCTACTTCCGGCGGGATGTCTCTAAAATATCCAACCGGAAACGAGATTAGTCGAAATATGGCAAATTACAGCGGTACCGGGAAAAAGGATCGCTGGAAAAAACTTTCACCGGTGGCTAAGTTTCCTCATAATATCCTGGGAATCTATGATATGGCGGGCAATGTTTATGAATGGTGCTATGATTACTATAAAAGTAATTATTACAGTATGCCAGCATATCAGAATCCCCGCGGCCCGGCCACGAGCATGTTCAAGGTGTTGCGGGGTGGATCCTGGTATCATAATGAAGAAGAATTACGTTGTTCCGATCGATTTCGCTATATGCCGGTAGCGCGGGTCAGTTTTGTTGGTTTCAGGGTTGCCTGGGACCCGAAAACCGCACCGGTAAAACACCGTCCTAGCAATCCGAAATAACTGTTAATACTTAAATGTACCTAACACGAAAATCGCTGAAAACCAACAGCCTGATTTTTGCTGTGGGGTTTACCGCTATCATCGGGCAATTAGTCTTCATACGTTTGACGGCTCAGTCATTCAGTGGAAATGAACTGATAATGTGTGTGGCGATTGGCCACTGGCTGCTCTGGACCGGAATCGGGAGTCTGATAGGAAGTCGTATTGCCCCGAATAGATCAGAAGAAAAAAAGTTGTTTACTCTCATAGTATTGTATTCAGTACTTCTGATCATAGCGGCAAATTTACTAATGTTGATCCGTCAGCTAATCGGTGTAAATCTTAGCGAAATGCTGGGGCTGGGACGAATATTTCTCTGGACCGGAATACTCTTTATGCTGCCGTCACTGTTAAACGGACTGTTTTTTCCATTTCTTGTGAATTGGGTGGCCAGAGAGCAGATCGGGTATCCCACTCATAAAGTGTATATCACCGAGACGATTGGGTCCGCAATCGGGGGGATGATTTTCATTGCCTTAATACTGATCGGAGTGAGTACAGTAAATATGTTAAATCTGATTGCAGTAATTTTAATTGTGACAGCCGGTTTTGTTTTCATTAAAAAATCTCTGTATAAACTCTTCATTGCTATCATCAGCGTTTTCCTGTTTTATGTTTTATCACAATTTATTTCGCCTGAAATCTCTTCAATCAGGTGGTCGCCGTACCGGATCATTGAAATCCGGGAATCACCTCATCAGGTAATATCGGCCATGTCTTATGATGACAATATCATTTTGTTTTCAAATAATGAATCGCTGTGGAGTTTTGGGATTGAGGAAAACGCCGAGGAACTGCTACACTTCGGCATGCTGAATCATCCCGCACCGCATCAAATCCTGATAATCGGGCCGGTCTATAAGGACATTATCACTCAACTGGAAAAATATCCGTCAACAGAAACAGTTACATCGGTACATAATGATAAAGTACTGGATGACATGTTCAAAAAATATTCCGGACCGGGCATTATCGGTAAAGTTGAACAGCACCGGATTATTGATGATCCCCTAAAATTCCTTCGACAATCATCACCCTGTTTCGATGTTGTGATCATGAATATACCACTGCCGGTGAATGCCATGTGGAATGTGTATTATACCAAAGAGTTCTATACACTTCTGAAAAACCATTTGAATGACATGGCAATTGTAGCCATGCAATTTCCGGGCAGTGAAACCTATCTGAATGATGATCAGCTCCATTTCCTGAAAGTAATCGAGAACACAGTGCATTCTGTTTTCACTCATGCTGCCTGGATTCCCGGTGAGACAGTGCATTTAATAGCATCAGATCAGAGACTTGAAAGCAGTTTTGAACATATTGCTTTTGAATTAAAGTACCGGGGAATTGATAATCGGTATATCCGGGATAATTATTTGTGGGATCGTCTCTCTCCGATGAAAATTAATTTCTTGAAAGATCAATTATCCAGCTGTTCTACTAAGCGCATTAATACCATCGTTAAGCCGATCGGATTTTACTTTAATACTGTCCTCTGGGACCAACAGGCCGGCGGTTTACTGAAAAAAATCTATCCCTGGTTTGCGGGGAAATCTCCAGTTCTGTTTGGCATGATAATTACCGGTATGATTCTGTTAATACTTCTGATTTTTCACCGGAAAAAACGGTATGCAGCGGTAAACAAATTGACTATGGCTATGGTCGGTTTTTCAATCATGAGCCTGGAATCGGTGGTGCTGATCACCCTGCAAAGTTTTGCCGGAGCACTTTATCTGAGAGTGGCTCTGCTGAGTATGTCGTTTATGGTCGGGGCGGCTTGCGGGGCCGCCTGGCAGCGTCGGTACCACGACAAGTCGAACCGCCTTCAATTATTATTTGTGCTTACTGCCTTGCTGCTGATCACTCTTATTTATGGGCTATTACTCAACAGCGGTTCCTACTTGTTGAACTATCCCGGATTGCATTATTCTGTTCTGTTCCTGGGTGGTTTTGCAGGCGGATTAATTTTTCCGACCCTCAGCCTTCGGGTCAGAAATCATCATTCAATCACCGACGCCGGAGCTGCGGGTTCCGTCTACGCCTGGGATATTCTCGGTTCCTGCCTGGGAGTTTACCTGGCATCAGGGTTGATTATCCCGGTTTATGGGCTTCTTTCTGTAATGTGGCTGGTCGTGATAATAGTCTGCCTGATTTTAATTGGTCAATTATTTATCAGAAAATGAATCAGGAGGGTGTTACTAAATCTGGAAAAACATGATCTTGAGGACTGATCCTATTATCCTTTTAGGACTTATTTAAGATAACATACGGGACGAACGGCTATATTAAAAGCACCGTTCTTGGGGTCGGCTTAATTTTGATTGTTGGGTGGTACTTTATAAATGAGTATCAACTCTTTAACCCTAATCCACGCCTTACCTTTTTGATAAAATCTTTTCTGTGGTCATAAATCCGTGATGCGGTGGAAGGAACAATAGGATTGAGGCGAATAGCTTGGTTTTTCTCTACAGCCTTTTCCCATTTTACTAATACAATCCAATCAGCTTTATCATTATCACTACTTTCATTATAGTTACCCGCAAGTTTGCCTGCTTGCTGTAAATCCATTAGTTTTGTTTTTCCATCTTCCAGCATTGCTTCTCTGAATGGTTTAGCTGATTTTTTTACTGTGCCTACACCAACGTAACCATTACCAGATACGTAGGCATAAATAACATCATCTAACTTGAAATTTTGCATTATTTGGCGGTATCTTTTTCCCCCACCAGCACAGATAAAAGAGTATTTACTGCTGTCGTCCCAACTGTAAGGATCTGGTCCTACTTCGCCTATATTAAAGAACCAACTTTTGCTATCCCAGACTACATCAGAAATTATAGTATCAGGCTTTTCAGCATTCTCATAGATGAAGTCAATAATAGGGCCATAAGTTTCATAAATCGCCTGAGCTAAATCAAGCGTTTCTCTATCCATAACGATACTCCTTCGCAGGTTTTCCTGGAATTGCCGCAGTAGAAATCTCTCGATTTCAGTTACTCGGCGGTCATCTTGTAATTCTTTTAAGATACCAAGGATTGCTTGATAAGATAAGGCAATAAAATGCTCGTCTCTGGGAGGTACACCATAAGGTGAGAGGTAAATATATATCCGTTTCGGATAGGTGGTAGCGGGATACTTTGAAAAACTATGTTCGTAGTAATATTTTGTTTGTTTTTTGCCCTCACTTGCTCCCACTTTATTCTCAATTATACAAAAAAAGCCGCAATTCGCAGAATTGATAATGATGTCACACCTACGTTTCTCTATCCCTTTTTCTGTATTGACTTCGGCGTCTGATAAATCCATTACGGCAAACTCAACGGGCGATAACCCTGAAATTTGCTTGCCTTTATCTGTTCTTAGGGCTTCTATCACAAAGCTTTTTAGAAACAAAGTGCCAAAACTATGCTGTCCATTAGGAGAGAGAAGCCAAGCTATAAACTGAGAAACAAGCACTTCTTTACGTGAAATGTTCAGGATTTGCCAGATATTCGGCTCACGAAACTCTAGTCTTGTTTCAATTTCTTTCAACTCAGATGAAAAAAGGAGCTGTTCAGATGCCCTAAGAAATTCATTGTATTCTATACTGTACACTTTGATTCTCTATCCGCCCATAGTCGATACATGGAAATGGTTTCTCAATGCTTATCTGGTTCTGAAGTATTTTTGTTATTCTTTGATTTTATCAATTCAAATTTTCCTAAAATGAATTCCTTTATCTTTTCAGCATCTTTAACCGCTAATTTCATGTCTGATGAATTTAAATCCATCGGATATGGATATCTTATATTCACTCCATAATCTGTAAGCCTGATGCATTCTTCTTCTACTAATTTAAATTCATCATCATATCTTACACATAATTTATTGAGTTGTAACAAATCATGGGTCTTTATAATCTCACTTCCATTTAATGCCAAATATCCTTTCAAATATTTCTCGGATGATTGCTGACAGTGATAACATACTATTTCAATCGGTGCGGGGTGCATCCCCTGAAGATATTTCGCTGAAGATATATCCATTTCTGCTAATTCAAACCACTCTTCTGTTATCTCTAAATCATCCATTAATTATGACCCCTTGATTTAAAATCTTATACTCCAAAGTGTTTCGATGAATTGCTCTTTCCTTAAATTCTACGTTATCATAAACCAAAATATCTATAGGTAAATGAAAATTTAAACTAATCTCTCGTCGTATATCTCTAATTAACTCTATCTTTCTCTTTTCCCCCAAATTAGTGATGATGCATAAATCTATGTCACTCTCATATTGAGGTTGCCCATAAGCATATGAACCAAACAAAAATATCTTCTGCGTTCCGAACTTTTTAGCTATGGTATTAGCCAATGTATGGATTTGATTTTTTGTAATCATAATATGCCTCTATCTCTAATAGCATTTTAACTATAGCATGGATCTGTATTATATACTGCTAACTTTATCAAAATACGGAAATATTTCAGTTGAATCGCCATGACTTCAATATATATTTGTTAAGTAAGTAATTCAAGGAATTTTTATCATCATTTTTAATCGTAATAGCGACCGATTAATTCTGTTTATAAACAGCGGTTTTTCCGGATTAATTTCAACAGTTTTATTATTTGGAATAGTCCTGAAACGGTGGATAATGGGAACAAGAGGGTTTGCGATCTGCAATCCGAATATTTCTTGCATATCCTGTTAATCCTGTCTAAAAAAAATTCTATTTCCCCAGGGCTTTACGATTGAACACCTGGGCCGAGAAGATACTGATTTCGGTGTCTTTATCCTTCCAGGCGTTACGCGGCAAACCGGCTTTCCGGCAGGTATGTTCCAGGAAGGTTTCCCGGTCCCAGCCGTAGTCCGTGGCGACCTGCGGCAGCAGCAGCCCCTGGTAAAATCCCTGTTTGATAATAATTCCGTGTTTGCCGACTTCAATAATCGACGGATCGTTGATTTTCTCAGGAACGGTCAAAACCGAAACTTCAATCTCGAGATCTTTCAATTCACTTGGGGAAACGCGATTGAAACGCGGGTCTTTGAGAGCCGCAGATTGCGCCACTTCGATGACAGTTTCATATAGCGGATAAACCGGCAGAATATAACCGATGCAGCCCCGCAACTGCCCGTGTTTTTCAATGGTGACAAAGGCGCCGCGTTCCTCTCTACAGATCGCCGGAATGTCTTTCGGCTCGGGAATCGGTTCGCCTTTCACACAGGCGTCAATGACATCTTCAGCCAGTTGAATCAGAAATTTCTGTTCTTCGGTATTTAGATAACGGTTTTTATCTTCATTACTATTCATTTTTTTATCCTCAGGTTTTGAAATTTGTTTATCAAAAAATGCAGCTGATACGTAGCCGACAACCCTGCATTTATCGCCGAAGGGGACGTCGCCGCTGTTGGAGTAATTGAGAATTTCAATATGATTGACATTATTCATTTGTGCGGCAAGCATTAAGGAGATGATTGGGCCACCGCCGCAGGCTTCGACGGATTTTGTCTTGAGACCTTTATAAAGCTTATCGACTGAAAAACTTTCTAAAATATCCATGAACTGCCGATCGATTTTATTGCCTTCCGCATAACTGTGATAGTGGGAAAGGTCGCTGGAGGCCACAATGAGGATGTCATGAGTTTCGGCTATTTTTCCCAATTGCCGTCCCAGCGCCTGAATGACGTTCCAGTCCATGGTTCCCAGAACAATCGGAACGATCGGAACGTCTCCAAGCGCAATCTGGATAAAGGGTAACTGCAATTCGAGGCTATGTTCAGCGCGTCCATTCATGCCAATAACATGTCCCCTCGATGAGATCTGTACCCGTTTATCGTCCGTCTGCAATTTTTTCGCGATTGATTTATCTACCTTGAGTTTTCCCAATGGCGTCAGATAGGCGTCACCGTCATAAATTGACGCGAAATCGAAATAGTCCACATGACAGGGGGAAATCACAATGACAGCGTCGTACTGATGATTTTTTACCGCGGTAAATCCGTAAGCCGCAACCGGGCCGCTGTAAGGATAGCCGGCATGTGGTGAAATTATACCGAATGGTTTCTGAGAATTATTGCCAAGCTTAACCGCATCGAAATAGCTCTGTATAGATTGGCGTATTTCTGCGGGACTCTTTGGATAATACATTCCTGCATTGTATGCCGGCCGTTCTTTGGCGTTGCCGGTGTTTGAGCATCCAAGCATCATAAGACACGCTCCGATCATTGCGAGGGTTTTGATATTGAAGGAATTTTGTTTCATTGCTGAGCTCTATACCCAGATACCCGGAATTATAGTTGCACAATCCGGGCATTTTCCATTTTTCAATCGGTTTGTAACAATGTGATAACCTTTGCGAACAATCAGGTCGTTGTTACAGTTCGGGCAGACGGTGTTTTCGTGGATATGCCCCGGTACATTGCCCACATATACATAATTGATTCCGGCGTCTTTGGCGATTTTATAGGCCGTATCAAGCGTGTTAACAGGCGTGGGAGGGAGGTTTTTAAGAAGATACTGTGGATGAAAACGGGTAAAATGAATCGGAACGTCGGCGCCGAGATTGGCGATTATCCATTTGCACATCTGTTCCAGCTCCGACCGGTTATCATTCAGTGTCGGGATAATCAGGTTGACCATTTCCAGCCAGACGCCCTGAGATTTTATTTCGACCATTGTATCCAGTACCGGATTCAGCGATCCGGCCACGATGTCCCGGTAAAACTCTTCGGAGTAGGCTTTAAAGTCGATTTTAATTGCATCAAGAACTTTACACAAATCACGGAGCGGTGCTTTGTTGATGTAACCGTTGGATATATTGACATTTCTGACGTCCTGCTCTTGGCCGACAGTTGCGGTATCAATAATATATTCGGTGAAAATGGTCGGTTCATTGTAAGTGTAGGCGATTGTCGGAATGGAATACCGCGTTGCCATTGCGACCAGTTGTTCCGGTGATAAATAACTGAAATTTAAATCCTCGGGTTTTGATTGGGCCAGGTTCCAGTTTTGGCAAAATTTACATTTGACGTTACAACCGCTGGTAGAAACCGATAAGGCAGTGCTGCCCGGCAGGAAATGGAAGAGCGGTTTTTTTTCGATCGGGTCGTTGTTAATTGCGGTCAGACGACCATAAACCAGGGTTTGATATTTACCGTTCTGATTTTCCCGGACGCCGCAGTAACCACGCCGGTTCGGAATGACGATACAGGTTTTCGGACAGAGCTCACACTGGATTTTCTGATTATCAAGTTTTTTAAAATAGCGGGCGTCGTGAATATAGGGATAGTTCTGATTACCGGCATTGAGTTGGTTTATAAATAGTCGGGATGATGCAATTCCTGCAAAACATTTAACGGATAATTCGCAGAATTCACGCCGGGAAATCATTGGTATTACTAAATTTTTGTCGCAACTAGCTGGGCCATATTTACCAGATAGTTATTTTTATCCAGAAGATTTTGCATCGCCGAAATTTTTACAAAAATATCTTCTTTATAAAAACAGACCAATCCGGGACTTTCACTTCCGCCATCGCCGACCCGAATCTGACTGAATGACTGATATCGTTTGTAAAGTCCATTGGCGTCGGTGCGGTCCTTGGTTTCAAAAATTTCAACTTTCATCTTCATATTATTCGGACCTTCGATTTCCTGCACGAGTATCATTTTTAATCTGTAACCGCTGTAAAGATGAAAATTTTCTTTCAGATAATTTGAAAAATCCTTGCTGGTGGTCAGCATTTTAAAATCGGTCATTTTCCAGCCGAGATAATCATCTTTTTTGATTAATAATCGACGGGTAGATGCACAAGATACAGTAAGTAAGGAAATCAGCACAATTAGTAATAAATGTTTTGTTTTCATAATTAAAATCTCTCTTCTCCTTCACGTGTTACAATTATTCCGGCCTCTCCTTCGAGCGGGCACTTATTTTCACAGATTCCACAGCCGATGCACAACTCCGTATCAACATATGGGTAGGCAATCATGCGTGTTTCTCCGGTTTCGAGATCAGTGTATTCTTTCTCGTCTAATTTTATTGCTTTTTCCGGTAAAGGGCAATGCTCTTCACAGACAATACAGTTTTCGTTCAAGCGATAAGGAATACAGCGGTCGGTGAGGAAAAACGCCGTACCCATTTTCGTTTCCTGTTTTTCTTCCAATTCAAGGGGCTGAATTGCTTTTGTCGGGCAAATCTGTCCACAGAGATTGCAGTTGTATTCGCAGTACCCTAAGCGATATTTGGATACTGGCGTCATGAGACCTTCCATTCCGGTTTCGAGAAACGCCATCTGTAGGCAACCGCCCGATGTGGCGCAAATACGGACACATTCTTCACAACGGATACACCGTTCCATAAAATCATCTTCTTTTAATGAACCGGGAGGGCGCAAGCGGCGGTCGGTTTTTCGGGGATTCAGTGCACTCAGTGAAAACAGTCCCGATCCAAATAAGGCCAGCGCTCCGGCGCCGATAAAGGATCGGCGTGATAAGTCAGTGGCAGTTTTCATGTGAACAGGTGACCGGAATTTATATGATATCGCATCTGTCGGGCAATCTTCCCGGCAATCCAGACAGAGGATGCATTCCGATTTTTCCGTATTGATATAATCATCTTCAATGGCGTCCATTTTACATTTTTTCTGACAAACCGAGCAACTGTTGCAGGCCTGTTCTTCGACGACTCGCTGGAAGGGGCTGAATTTGGATAAAAGCCCAAGTAAAGCGCCTAAAGGACACAGGTTCCGGCACCAGAACCGGCGTGATATTTTACCCAGAGCCAGGATCCCAATGATAATAATAAAGGGAACTAATAGCATCAGAAATTTGGGTGTGCTGACCGGGAAAAGCCAGGCCGATATACTGTCCTGAATATTCAAAACCGAGTCAGGAAAAATATTGGCGTCATAGAGTCCATTCAGAATCGTATCTGTAAATAAATAGAAAAAAGACATTCCGAATATACCTAAAGAACGCCAGAGGATAGGAAGCGGGTCCATTAACCAGGACAGTTGGATTCCGAAAACCGCAAACAGTACGAAGATAATTAAAAGGACAGTTTTAACGGAGCGATATTTCCGCGTCGATTTGCTCTTTTTCTTTGCAATGTATCTGTCGGAGATATCAATCGTTGTACCCATTGGGCAAATCCATCCGCAAAAGGCTCTTCCGAAAACAAAAGGGGATAACAGGACCAGCAGGGCAATCAGAAATATTGGATCAAAAAAGCGCCCGGCCAACTGGGTGACAATCGCGGTCAGCGGATCGGCCCAGAGAAACAGTTCCGGCGGAATCCAGGGGTGAAACGGATAGCTGGCCTGATGTACCGTGAGAATGAACAGCCCCAGAAAACTTATCTGAACAATTCTACGAATAGAGGTTTTTCGGATTTTTTTCATGTGTTAAATGAATAGTGCTTTGCAGGATATTTATTGGTATCGATTTCACCCATGCCGGCAGTATGCGCCAGTTTCAGGTATTCCAGTGATTCCGGCTCAGTACCGAACACCCTGGCGCTCCAGGCGTCAACCAGCACCCGGTCGGTCCCGGCAATCACGGTATTTAATTCATCCACATCTTTGAGATTACCGCCTGATGGCCCGTTGCGACGGAGTACGCGGATAGCATCGACAATTGTTAAATCCGCTACAATAACGCGGTTAAGATCAACAATCTGCTCAGCGAAGGGGCGGTGAATTTGTCCCCGATTGCCGCCGACCAACCCCATCATATTTTTAAAACCGATTGTCAACCCCGGCAGTGAATGATGTTTGAGAATGGGCATATTAATCAGTTTATCTACTTTGAATACTTCCTCGTGAATCGGCCACTTTTTCATACTGGTACCACTTGGGATTTCGGTTTCGATGAAGTGGGAATCCCGTACAAAACGAACATCCGCTCCGGCTTTTCCGGCCATATCCTGGATTCGGCAATTCTTATAGCTGCGCCGGGCATCGTTACAGGTGTTATCAACAATCAGAACCTTTTTTGCACCGGCAGCGAGGCAGAGTATTACAACGGCGGAAACCAGTTCAGGGTTTGTTGTGGCGGCATATTCAGGGCGCCGGTCCCAACTCATATTGGGTTTTACCATGACGTAATCATCCCTGGAAATGAATTGTGAGACGCCTCCCAGCATTTCAAAAGCCTTGGCGGCCATCTCTTGTGGTAGCCCGTTTTTTATAATCGCTACCGTTGGTGACGATTCCGCGGCGAAACCCGGTTTGCGGGCCATCAATCCCGCTCCGGCTATAAATGCGGCCGTTTTAAGAAATTTCCGTCGATCCATTCACACTCCTGCTTTACCACGAAAATACTATTTCCTGACCTGTAATTCAAGGGAATAGATACAGAAACCGATGATTGTACGGTTCCAGGATTATTCGTTTTTAATTTCAATCTCTATATGCTATAGTTCGACTTAATTGTTTGCGGTTCCTGTTTATAATTAACGTGAGTTCGATATAAGAAAATGTTCAAGAAATTACCAATAGAAACTGCTTGCCGGAGGCATCCCTACGGGAAAAACAGTTCACTTTTTACAAAATTTGGGCGTAACCCCCGAATTCTCCTATGGGAGTCCCTGATGGGAAATTCGGGGGCTTTCTCAAAATACCCCGTCTTTTAGAACCGTTTCAACGGTTTTTAGCTATCCGATAAACGTTACTTGTTTACATCGAACTCACGTTAATTTAGGGCTCTGGTAAAAATGATCAGGGAATACACGGTCTACTACCTTGAAATTAATGATTTAAATGACGTAACGATAAACCCATCAATACCCGATAATATTCAATTCAGAAGACTAACAGAACCGTCACCGCTGGTCAATCAATCTTTTTATTTGAAGATTGGGGGTGACTGGGACTGGGTTGACCGCAAATTCTGGACAACCGGGCAGTGGCAACACTATGCGGAACAAGCCGAACTGGAAACCTGGAACGTGCATTATGACGGTTCACCAGCCGGTTATTTTGAGTTGTTGCATGAGCCGAAGCAGACGGTTCAAATTGCATATCTTGGCTTACTCCCGGAATATACCGGAAAGGGAATCGGTAGTTACATGACCGGTTACGCAATACGTCAGGCGTTTACTTCAGGTGTAAAAAAAGTGTGGTTATCAACCTGTTCGCTGGATCATCCGGCGGCTTTGAAAACATATTTGAAGTGTGGATTTAAAATTGTCAGGGAAGAGATAGTCCGTAAAGATTTTTCCGATGAGTAAGTTTATAACTCCGTGTCGATACGTAAAATAACCAGCAGCTGTTTTTCCTTTATCGTATTCAGTTTCATGACATTAACGATATATTCAATCTCTGTTGGTTTTTCGGTTTTCAGGATGGCATCAACGGAGTGAAAGTTTTTAATATTCGCCAGACGAATCGCCTCTTTAACAGATTCTCTATAGGTTTCTTCGAACAGATCCGGAAGGGGTAAATTTAATACTTCCAAGCGGCTTTTACCGCTTAGATTGCGGGCTTTTTCAGTAATGGCTGTAATCAATCCCGCTGAATCAGTGGTAAAGCCGATTTCCTCACCCTGTATAACTTTCTGCAAAACGTCTTTTTCAAATTTCACATTGGAATAGGCTTCTTTCAGACGTTCGTTTACGTTTTGTAACTCTTCATGCAGTCGTTTCAGTTCATCTTCGGTTTTTTTACGTTCAGTGATATCGCGGAAAATTGCCCGGGTAGATAAAAACTTCCCATCTTTTATCTGAGGATTTATACTGCCTTCGACATAGATTTCTTTTCCGGATTTCGATACAAAAACCGTTTCCAGGTTACGATAGGTTTCTCCGCTGCTAACATCTTTAAATAAATTGGCACATTTTTCCCGATTATCTTCCCGTATAGCATCGAGAAAGATCAATGTTTTACGGTCTTCAGGTGTATATTCGAGCAATTCTTCCCAGGCCCGGTTTACATATTCAAATTTACCATCAGCGCTGACACTTTGGATCAAATCGTTGGCATTTTCGAACAGGTCTTTATATTTTTTCTGACTTTCTTCCAGTGCAAAAATGAGTTTTTTCAATTCTTCACTCTGCCGATTCTCGGAAATTCGACTTTTTTCAACGTGGATTCGAGTCCGCTTGCGGACAATATGGATAATGCTTGATAATGCGATAGATGACAGCAGGAAAAAGCCGAAATGGAACCAATTTCCCAGTTCTGCATAGGTGACGGCTAAAATCATCCATGATATTACTGTTATTGAAATTACAACGACATACCAGATTGATGATAAAAATAAAAATCCCGATCCCAGTACTAACAGTGTCAAATTGGTTGTTTGTTGAGGGTCTTTTGTTAGATACAGATGGAGAATTCCGTTAAACAATACCAGAAATGCGATCAGTACGCCAACGGGATGGGCATTATTTGGGGTAATAGTGAATTTATGCAGAATAAGATTGATAATGAGTAACACAAACACAGTAGCTGCAGCCGTTAAGGCCATAATAATTTGTGCCGATCCGGTTAAAAAGAAGTAGTGACTGAATGCAAAAATCAGGTATAATACGGCCAGTCCCAGGCTGACCGGTTTGAGTTCGGATAAAACGATTGTGTTCAGGTTTGTGAGTATCTCAGACTTTTCCAGCTCTGAAAAATCTGCTTGTGACTCTTTCATTAGAACTCCATTGAAAACAGATAGTTTCTCGAAAAATTGTCAAAATTATTTTATTTGAAAACACCATTGCCATTATTATCAAGTTGTAATTATTATACAAAAGCAATTGTGAAAAAGCAAATCCAATTCCTCAAGAATAGATCATAAGCTCTGGAGTAAATCGACAGGATTGGGATATTTTACCAAGACATCTTTCAAATAGTAACCGATTCTGTCAACGTTTTCCATGTCGATTTTCCGGGCGAGGTTTTTTAAACCACCCCGTGAATACCGGGAAAAGAGAAACATGTATTTCGTCGCGGCGACGAAGTAAGCCTTTTCGATTATATTCCAGATTATTGAAGTTTCCACTGAACCGACCAGGAGGAATGAATACAGGGTATTTTGATAATCACCGGCATACAGCTGGCCGGTACCTGGAATAATGTTTGACATGAATGATGCCATTTTTTTGGATTTTTGGGGAACGACAATGACATTGTCGATATCATCAATCAGCCCAGAGACGTCGATAAAATGGACAGGCTGTAAATATTCAACTCCCTGTTTCCAGTCGGCCTGATAGATATAGGTCCAGGCTGTGATATAATCAATCTGGTTTTGCCCGGTAGAATCACATTGACCGGATAAAATAGTCAATATCTTTCGCATGGCTTCATAATCATAATTGTCCCAGTGAATGACAGCGAGTAGTTTCAGACATTCCCGGTCGGTCAATGATGATTCCGAATTTGTGATGGCCTCAATCAACGGATCTTCCGCAAGGTGAGATTGTTCTGCCTGATAGTAAGCCCATGCCATCTTATAGAGTAAATCATCCTGCTCGCCGGATTGATTGAAATAGAGCTGGCGTTTGTACTCGGTAACCGCTTCAAAATAGAGGTTTTTCTCTAAATAGAAATCGCCTATATCCATTGCAGGTAAAAATACCGGCAGAATAATAAAGAAAATTGCGATTACTTTTTTAACCATGGTATCCAATATGGATTTTCTGAAACAGGATTGTACTGTTCAAGTTGTTTGATAAGTTTGTCATTTAAGGATTCATTGTAGAGAACTGTACCAATGTAACTGCCGTAAATCGTCCCCAGATAGAACGAAAGCGTAATACCGGAACTGACGATGCCTGTTATCAGCAGATTGGCCTTGAAAGCCTGCCAGGTAACAAGCCCGGCGAAACCGGTCATCCCAAATGAGAACAACGCATCGCCCGGACGCTTGATGTTGGTTTTGCCCAAACCCGGAACGACAGCAGATAATAAAGACGATAAAAAAGGTGACTTTTGTTTGACGTGGGAGCGATTATGCTCAATATTCAATAGTACGGATCGGAGTGAATCTTCGGTAATATTTTCAAATCCATTAAAATCGACAGACACAGAATCCCGGTGCAGACTGGCTAAATAATAAAAATAAAATTCTGCGTCGTTCTGAAAGTCAAAGTCTTGAATTGCTGCCCAATCCTGTAGTTTATAATAGTTATATAGTACAGCGATTCGGGAAGCATCGATTAATTCTGAAGTTTCCAGATTAACGATCCTGGAAAACGATTGGACGGCATAGTCGTAGCGTTCCCGGAATTGATGACAGAGACCGATTTTAAACAGGATTGTGTCGTTATCAGAATCGGATAAAAACAGGAAACGCTCATATTCGATCGCGGCCCGGAGATAGTCTTCGGTCTTGAAAAGGTGATCGGCAAATTCCAAAACCTTTTTTGAATCGGTTGACAATTCCGATGCGGATAACTGGCCGAAAAAAGCCAGAATAATTATCGCAAGTAACAGTTTACCTGTTTTTTCTGATATCATAGCGATGAACCGGATCACTGAATTTTTCTCCGTCAAATTGATAGTAGTTGTGGGCAAAGGGATTACAGCGCATCAATCGATCACCGGCAAGCAAGATACCCCTGACCGTCCCGAGTTCTTCAATGGCTGTGAATGCAAACCGCGAACAGGAGGGATGGAACACACAGGACGGCAGATCCTGGCTGGAAATACCTTTCTGATAGATACGAATCCAGACTAAAGCCGATGATTGAAAAAAACCGGGAAGCGGCTGATCGTGTAAATGATCCTGTATCTGGGTGATCGGTTTCTCCCAGTAATCGTTCCATTTTGCCTGGTTCTGGGCAAATAATATGCTTGTGTTAAAAACTGCAAATAAAATTAAAGCGAAACAGGATATCTTCATAATGCCTAAAAATAAAACCGGAATCGATTGAAAGTCAATCGATTCCGGTTAATAAACATACAATTGGTCTGATTATTTTCTGAGACCCTCTTTGGCTTCGATTTCCGACATGGTTTTTCCATTATACGCTTCAAGCGGAATGGTGATTAACGGATAAATACAAACACAAGGTATCAGCTGGAGCCATTCTTTTGTTCTTATCTTGCGGGTATCAAGTTCGTTACCGACTCTGGAACCGAGAAAAAAACTGGCTAAAGCACCTTCAAAACCATTCTTTTGTGCACCCATAACATAGGCATTATAGGCTCTCGTGCCTACAGCTGCTATCTGACCAATTACTGGAGCAGCACCGATGACCTGACCACCTAACATAATCCATTCACTTG